>PVBE010753873.1_pt1 | contig 17998 bp, 12 predicted proteins | sample 1631181 | NCBI WGS metagenome assembly PVBE01 (sample SAMN08397723, study PRJNA350692) | Marine metagenome, whole genome shotgun sequencing project. | isolation source: water | place: Pacific Ocean | collected 2012-04
GCGGCGCAGGCGGGATCTCCTATGGCATCTACGGGGTCGACGGGGCAGCGCCCGCGCTGCAGGGCGTTGTCTTCGAGGTGGGCGGGGCCGGGGCGGCGGGACAGGGCGACGGCAACGCCGGCGCGCCCGGTCAATCCGGGGATACGCACGGCTGACAACGGTTCGCGGCGCGCCACGTTTGACTGAAGTGCCGACGGTCGGCAGGGTGCCGCCGATCTGGCCCGCCGACGCTGAAGAGCGCGGGCCGCCACCCCGGAGGGGCCCGTGCTGCGTACGTTTCTGCTGATCTCGACCATCTTGGTCATGGTGGGTTGCGGTGAGGACAAGTCCGGCCGCAGTGGCGCTGGCGAGCCCGGGGCGGGCGAGGGCGACGACAACCCCGGGGGCGACGAGGACGGCGACGACGGCGAGGTCGATCCGGGCGACCAGGGCGGCGACGACCCGCCTGATCCCGGCGACAACGTCGGCGACAACGTCGGCGGCGAAGGCGAGGGCGAGGCCGGCGGAGGAGCCGAGGGTGAGGGCGAAGGTGAGGGCGGCGCCGGCGACCCGCTCCCGGAGGCCTACGAGCTGATCTTCACCGAAGTGCTCCCCCCTGAGGTCGAGGGTGTGGCGTCGGTGCGGGTCACCGTGTTCGACGACCTGGGCGCGCGCAGCGAGCCCACCGAGGTCGAGGTCGCTCCGCAGCCCATCGTCGGTCGCGACGAGCTCTGCGATCCCATCGAGGGGCTGAACATGTGCGCCGACGGAGACATCTGCTTCGTCGAGCCGATCGTCGATGACGAAGGCGAGGACCCTGGCGACGGCGAGGACCCTGGCGAGGATCCGGGTGAGGGCGATGAAGGCGAGGGCGAGGGCGACGAGGGAGAGGGCGAAGAGGGCGGCGAAGAGGGTGGCGAGGACGGAGAAGGCGGTGAGGGCGAGGGCGAGGCCGGTCGGGCCGAGACCTGCGCCGACGACGTGCTCGACTTCTTCGCCACGGCGACCCACGAGGGCGACGACTGGTGGGTGTCCGGGAACAACGAGCAGGGCGGGCTCCTCGAGGGCAGCTGCGGCGGCGGCAACGGCCAGGAGGTCGTGTACAGCTTCACCGCCCCCGAGGCCGGCATCTGGAACATCACCACGGTCCACGAGGACACGGGCTTCGACACCCTGATGTACGCCCGGAGCGCCTGCGACGACGATGCCTTCGAGACCGAGCTCGCCTGCAACGACGACTCGGGCGGCCTGCAGAGCCGGATCCAGGTCGAGGTCGAGGCCGACCAGCAGATCTGGGTGATCGTCGACGCCTTCGGCGGCGCCGGCATTGGCGACTTCGTGCTGACCGCCTACCGGATGCAGGTCTCCGCCCCGGGCGAGCCCTGCGACCCCGACGGCGCCCGCCGGGTCTGCCGCCCCGCCGACGACGATGACGACGATGACAACGGCGACTTCTGCTTCGTCACGCCGCCCGCCGAGGACGACCCCGAGGCCGTCGCGACCGGCGAGTGCCTCGAGTCGACGCCGCCCAACATCGCCAACGCCCTGGCCTACGCCGACGGCGACTTCCTGTCGCTGCAGCTGTTCGGCGAGGACAGCAGCCGCGATGTCGTGGGTCTCGTTCTCGAGCTCATGGAGGGGGAGTCCCCCGTCGTCCTCAACGAGGACACGGGCCAAACGGAAGTGCCCGCAGACTTCACCAACCGGGACGAGATATACGGGCAGGCCGAGTTCGTCGGCCGCATCCGCTTCGCCGGCCTGGAGATGTTCCCCCAGACCGATGGCGTTCGGGTCAAGCTGGTCGACAGCCAGGGCTTGGGGAGCAACACCATCATCCGTTCGCTGGGCCCGATCCCGGCGCTGGGCGAAGGCGAGGTCTGCGATCTCGAGGGCATCCTCAACGGCTGCGCGGACACCGGCGTCTGCCTGCCTCCCGAGCTGCCTGAGCCCGAGGAGGGCGACGAGGGCGAGGGCGAGGCCCCCGAGGAGCCCCTCGAGCCGCCCACCGAGGGCACCTGCGTGGTGCCGTACGTGCCGGTGATCGTGGCCGTGGACGCCTTGTACGACGACACCAGCAAGGCCCTGGGCCTGAGCTTCGACGTGGCCGACGAGGACGAGGACGTGGCCGGGTTCAGCCTGGACCTGCTCAACGCCGACGGGTTCCCGATCCCCCTGGGCCCCGAGCGCGAGCCCGGCGACTACTTCGACATCCGCTTCCCGGACGAGCCCCGCGACCCCGGCCAGTGCATCGAGGCGGTCCGGGACTGCCCCGCCGACTTCGACATCCTCGAGATCCCCGAGGACGAGGACAACGACCGCTGGTTCGCCACCGGCGACACCACCGGCGCGCCGGTCGGGGCCGAGAGTGGCGGCACCTGCGGCGGCGGCGGCGCGGGCCGGCACATCTACGCCTTCGCCCCGTTCGAGGACGGCGCCTACACGTTCACCACCGACTCAGTGGACCCCGGCGCGGACACCGTGGTGTACATCCGCACCCTCTGCGGCTTCACGTCGCCCCGGGCCGAGCTCGGCTGCAACGACGACTACCTGGACGACGGCACCTACATGTCCTCGCTGACGGTCGATCTCGTCGCCAACGACACGGTCTGGGTGTTCGTCGATGGTTTCGCCGGCTTCGGCGGCGGCTGGGAAGGCAACTACACCCTGAGCGTCACCCGGGAGCTGTAGCCCGAAGAGGCGTGGCTCAGGGGCTGAGCCAGCCCACCGCCCGGTCACACCGCCCAGTGGACACGACGACGCGCTCGTCGGGGCTGTCCCGGTCCAGCAAGGTCACGCCGTCCGAACAGTCCCCGTCGCCCGGGGAGTCCAGCGCGATCACCTGCCCGTCCGGCCGCAGCGTGGGTACCGAGCCGGGCTGGTGTTCGAACGCCATCGACTCGAACGGGCCGTGTCCAAGGACGGCGCTGGTCCCGTCCCAGGTGGCCAGGATCCGCTGCCGGCCGGGGAGCACGGACACCGCAAGCAGCCCGCCGGCGCCTGCCTCCTTGCGCACCGGGTCAGCCTTGGGTCGGTCGAAGAACAGCACCTGCTCGTCCTGCGCCAGGGCGAGCGCCCCGTCGGCCAGGGCGGTGAGCCGGACGGCGCCCAGGGTCGGCAGCGGGTCGAGGTCGTGATCCACGCTCGACGCCAGCCCGAAGGCGTCCGTGCTCAGGATCCGCGACCCGTCCGCCCGCTCCGTCAGGATGCGCAGGTCGTCGACCCCGTGCGTCACGGCGACGGCGCGCACGCGCTCGCCGAGCTCGGCGCGGTAGGCGGGCTTCAGGTCGCCGCTCTGCAAGACCAGGCGCCCGGCGGCCGAGCGGCGCGAGTACAGCAGCGCCTGGCCGTCTGCGGTGCTCCCGACCACCCGCAGGTCCCTGGGGACCCCGATCCGCAGGGCGCCCTCGTCGGCGCCCAGCAGGTGCAGCAGGCCGTCCTCGCCGCAGCCGCTGCGGTCCTCGGTGAACGCAAACAGGCCGAGCGCGGGCAGGTGCACCGGGGGGGACAGCCAGCCGGCGCACCCGGCGTGGGACCACTGCACCAGCGGCTCGCCGCGCCCGTCGATCACCCAGGCGCCGCCTCGCACTCCGATCAGCGCCACGTCGCCGCCGGTCACAGGCCTGAACGCCCCCATGTCGAGGCGGACGTCGTCCGGCAGCAGCAGCACCGGGTCCGCCGCGGGTGCCGCCCGAAGCGTCAGCCGGCCCTCACCCGTCGCCACCATCAGCGCGTAACGCTTGGTCTCCGCACCGGACGGCCCGTCCTCGCCCCCGTCCAGCTGCGCGGTCTGGTCGTCTGTGGGCGTGGCGTTGCCCCCCTCGATGCCGCTGACCTCGTCGTCCGGGTCGAAGTCCCCGTCCCCCTCCCCGCCTTGGTCCCCTCCACCATCGCCGTCCCAGTCGCCGCCCTGTCCGCCCCCTTCCCAGTCCTCCCCCCGGCCGCCGCTAGGCGCCATCCCGCCGCTACACGCCACGAGGCCCGCTGAAGCCACCAATGCCAGGAACTTACGACTCATCTTGGATCCCCCGGGTCACCGGAAAGCCGGCGAAGACGAACTGGTAGATGTTGCGCTCCCCTGAGCGCTGGGCGGCCTCGGACGAGGCGCCCAGCACCCCCTTGCGCATCTCGGCGATCAGCTCACACGCCTGCTGGTAGCCCGCTTCGTCGAGGGCGACGGTCAGCGACGTGATGTTGCGGCTGCGCTGGGGCACCGAGTCCAGCGCCTTCGCCGCCAGGCCCAGCATCGCCCGATGGAAGTTGCGCAGGGACAGCGAGCGAACGGTCGGGCCGGTGGACCAGTGCGGGCTCTTGGGCACATACTCGCCCTCGTCGTCGGCCTCGATCATCCCGAGCCGCTCGAGCAGGGCCAGCCCCTTGCGGGCCTCCGTGGTCCGGATACGCGGGAAGAACAGCCTGGCGATCCGCTCCGGGTCCGTCGGCGCTGTGGTGGAGGTGACCAGCTCATGGAGCACCGGCACGAACCACTGGCTGAACAGGTCGTACTGGTCCGACGCCAGCTTGCTGACCGCCCCGCCGGCGCGGCGCAGGCGGCGCCAGGCCCGGTTGCGCTCATCGTCGGTGCGGGCCTGGCCCAGGCGGACGAGGTCCTCGAAGACCGGGACCTCCTCGGGCTGGAGACCGAGTCCACGGGCGAAACGCGGGATGGAGTCCGGCGACATGTTGCGCTCGCCGTCGGCCACGCGCTTGAGGAAGTTGGGCGACGAAAAGCCCGCCGCCCGCGAGAACGCCCGGTACGAAAAGCCCCGGCGGGTGGCCTTGAGGAACACCACCATGTCGCGCAGGTACGCCCGGAAGTCCGTGTAGGCGGCGACGTTGGGGCGCGGCGGGGGCGACACGGTCATCACAGTGCCCAACTCGCGGGCGGATCGCCAATCGGCATGGTCCGTTTTGTATCCTCACGGGATACGAATTCGCATTCAAGCTATTGATAATACCCAATGTGAGCATAACCATGAAGCTCGATTGCGATCGTTTTGGGATACAAAGGAGGTCGGTCGATGAGACTCACGATGACGCAGGGGCTGGTCATGGGGCTGCTGGCGACGGGCTGTAGCGGCGAGCTGCCGCCAGGCGGGGGGGGGGAGGGGGGGAGCGACTGGGGCGACGGCCAGGGCTGGGGCGGCGATGGCGATGGCGACGGCGAGGCCGGTGGACAGGGCGGAGACGAGGGCTTCTGGGGCGCCGAGGGGGGCGACGGGGGCCAAGGCGGTAGTGCCGGAGACGAAGGGGAGTGGGACGACAACGCCGGGGGCAACCCCGACGGCGGCGGAGGCACCGTCGACGTCAACCTCGGCCAGGGCGGGGCGCAGGACTTTGGCTCGTTCCGTCAGGTGCTCGAGGCGGGCGAGCTGCCCAGCCCGGATACGCTGGACGACGTCGGCTTCTTCAACGAGCACCACGTGCCGCTGCCTGCACCCGATTGCGGAGACCCCATCTGCGTGCATGGGCTGTTGGCCGTGATGGGCAACATGATCAACGGGGCGGGCTGCACGATGCTCCAGTTGGGCATGAACGCCCGGGTGCCCGAGTCTGCGCTGCAGTCGCGGGACCTCAACCTGGTGGTGGCCGTGGACGTGAGCGGGAGCATGGCCGGCAGCGGCCGGCTGGCGTTCGTGCAGGCGGGGCTGCACAAGCTCGTCACCCAGCTCGGCGAGGGGGACCGCGTGACGCTGGTCGCCTGGTCGGACCTGCCTGTCGTCGTCGTCGAAGGCGTGGAGGGCCCCGACTTCGGCCGGTTCAGCGACGCCATCAGCCGGTTGTCGGCCAACGGTTCGACGAACCTGTACGCCGGGCTCGAGCCCGCGCTGGAGATGGGGCGCCGCTACTACGAGCCGGCGCGGGACAACCGGGTGATCTTCCTGACCGACGGGGAGCCGACCATCGGCGTGCTCGATCCCGCGGAGATCCTGGCGATGGCCCGGACCGAGCTGCAGGAGGGCATGGGGCTGACCACCATCGGGGTCGGCCTGGGCGCCGAGGTGGGGCTGTTGCGCAGCCTGTCGGAGATCGGCGCGGGCAACTTCTTCTTCGTCGAGGACGAGGCCGCGGCCGAGGAGATCTTCACCGAGGAGATCCACACCTTCGTCACGCCCATCGCCACGGACATCCGCCTCGAGGTCCAGACCGGCGGTGCCTACGAGCTGCGCGAGGTCATGGGCACCCGCCAGTGGGAGACCAAGGGCGACTCGGGCTCCATCGACATCGACAGCCTGTTCATCGCCCACCGGCAGTCCGACGAGGACCAGGAGCTCGGGCGACGGGGCGGAGGCGGGGCGATCCTCGCTGAGCTCATGCCCGTGCGCGGCTGGCAGTCCCTCGACGGCGTCGATCCCAACGTCATCGCCAAGCTGACCCTGTCGTACCTGGCCCACGGCGAGGTGCTCCGACGGACCACCGAGATGACCGTGCAGTACCCGCACCTGCCCGATGAGCTGCTCGCAGGCGGTTACTTCAACGCGGCCGGCGACGGCTCGGCGGAGTCGGCGGAGAAGGCGTTCGTGGCCCTGAACCTGTTCGTCGGCTTCCGCATGGCGGCTCAGAGCGTGCAGGCCGGCCAGCTCCGCCTGGCCCTCATCGGCCTGGAGGCGCTGGAGACGGGCGTCGCGGACTGGCTGTCGGTGACCCACGACGAGGACATCGAGGACGATCTGGCCCTGCTGCGGCTGTTCGTGCGCAACCTGCTGCGGGCCGGGGCCGGCGAGGACCCCTCGCCGCCGCCGCCGCCGCCCGACCCCTGGCCCAGGGACTGATTGGGGAGCGCCTGATCGGGCTAGATCAGGCCTTGCAAACCCTGGTCGCGGGCGTCGGAGATGACCGCGACGTCGAGGGACAGCGCGTCCTCGACGATCAGCGCGGCGCCGCCGGTGGCACCCAGGTGGTGGGTGGGGACCCCGGCGTCCGCGGCGAGGGAGAGCAGGGTGGCCAGCGCCTCGGTGGGGCAGGCCACCACGGCGCGGCCGGGGTCTTCTGCGAACAGGCGCACGTCGAGACGATCGGCTCGCCGCAGCGCAGAGGAGGGGGGCAAGGCGATCGTCGCCCCGACGCCCGCCGCCGCGCACTCGGCCAAGCAAACGACCAGACCGCCGTCGCTGACGTCGTGGGCGGTGGTCAGCAGGCGCCCGGAGATGGCCTTGCGCAGGACGTCGCCCAACGCCTTCTCCGCGGCGAGGTCGGGGGCGGCGGGGTGTCCGGCGCACACGCCGTGCAGCTCGTGCAGGTAGGCGCCGCCTGCCATCCCGGCCAGCGAGGTGTCCGGGCGGCCCAGCAGGACCACCGCCTGGTCGGCGGCCTGGAACGTCGGCGACACGGCCCGGGCGGCGTCGACGTCGTCGACCACGCCGACCATGGCGATCATGGGCGTCGGCTTGATGCTCACGCCGTCGGTTTCGTTGTACAGGCTGACGTTGCCGCTCACGACCGGGGACTGCAGCGCGTCGCAGGCCTCGGTGACCCCGTCGATGGCCTGCGAGAGCTCCCACATCACCTCGGGGTTTTCGGGGTTGCCGAAGTTCAGGCAGTCGGTGATGGCCAGCGGTCGCGCGCCCACGCAGGCGAGGTTGCGGGCGTTCTCGGCCACCGCCAGGGCGCCGCCCCGACGGGGGTCGAGCCAGGTCTTGCGCTGATCGCAGCCCACGGACATGGCCACGCCCAGGTTCGGCGGGCCCGTGCGGCCCTGCTTGAGGCGGATCACCGCGGCGTCTGCGCCGGGCCCGACCACCGTGCCCAGGCGCACCGTGTGGTCGTAGGTCTGCCAGATGGGCTTGCGGGAGCAGAGCTCGGGGCTGCCCAGCAGGGCCACCAGCTGCTCCCCGGCGGCGGAGTCCTGCCAGGGGATGGCAGACAGATCGAGCTGCCGGCGGGCTCGCAGATCGGCCGGCTCGGCCTGCGGGCGGTCGTACTCGGGGGCGGCGTCGGCGAGCAGCGCGATGGGCAGGTCCACGACCGCCTGCCCACCGGAGGTCACGACGAACGACCCGGTGGCGGTGACCTCGCCGATGACGGCGGTGGCCAGGTCCCAGCGGTCGAAGATCGCCCGCACGTCCTCCTCGCAGCCCTTGCGCGCCACGATGAGCATGCGCTCCTGCGACTCCGACAGCAGGCACTCGTAAGGGGTCATGCCCGTCTCGCGCCGGGGCACCATGTCGCAGTCGATCTCGATGCCGTTGCCGGCCCGCGACGCCATCTCGACCGCCGACGAGGTGAGCCCGGCGGCGCCCATGTCCTGGATGCCGACGACCACGTCGGTCTTCATCAGCTCGAGGCAGGCCTCGAGCAGGCACTTCTCCAGGAACGGGTCGCCCACCTGCACCGTGGGCCGCTTCGCCTCGGCCTCTTCGCTGAAGCTGTCCGACGCCATGGTGGCGCCGTGGATGCCGTCGCGGCCTGTGCGGGCGCCCACGTACAGCACCGGGTTGCCCACGCCCGAGGCGAAGCCCCGGAAGATCCCGTCGGACTTCAGCACGCCCAGGGTGAAGGCGTTGACCAGGCAGTTGCCGTCGTAGCTGGCGTCGAACGACACGTCGCCGCCCACCGTCGGCACGCCGATGCAGTTGCCGTAGCCGCCGATCCCGCCGACCACGCCGTCCACCAGGTAGGGCGTGCGCGGGTGTTCGGGCCGCCCGAAGCGCAGGGCGTTGAGGCTGGCGATGGGCCGGGCGCCCATGGTGAACACGTCGCACAGGATGCCGCCCACGCCCGTCGCCGCGCCCTGGTAGGGCTCGATGTACGACGGGTGGTTGTGGCTCTCCATCTTGAACGCGACCGCCAGACCGTCGCCGACCTCGACGACGCCTGCGTTTTCGCCCGGGCCCTGCAACACCCACGGTGCCTCGGTGGGCAGCCGGCGCAGGTGGGTCTTGGACGACTTGTACGAGCAGTGCTCGGACCACATGGCGGACAGCACGCCCAGCTCGGGCCAGGTCGGGGTGCGGTGCAGGCTGTCGAGGATCAGGGCCCACTCGTCGTCGGCCAGGCCCATCTCGCGGGCGGCGTCCCTGGTGACCTTGGGGTCCGTCATGCCGCACCTCCCAGGGCGCTGACGAACAGCGCCAACCCGTCGGTGTTGCCCAGCTGCTCCTCCGCGCATCGTTCGGGGTGGGGCATGAGGCCGACCACGTTGCCCGCTGCATTGCGCAGGCCGGCGATGTCGCCCAGCGAGCCGTTGGGGTTGTCAGCGTAGCGGAAGACCACCTGCCCCTCGCCCAGGACCATGCGCAGCGTCTCGTCGTCGGCGTGGTAGCGCCCCTCGCCGTGGGCGATGGGCATGGTCAGAGATTGGCCGCGGGACAGGGTCCTCGTGAACACGCTGGGCCCGCCCGTCGCGATGAGCTCGACGTCTTTGCAGAGGAACGACAGCCCGGCGTTGCGCAGCAGCGCACCCGGGAGCAGCCCGGCCTCGCACAGGATCTGGAAGCCGTTGCAGATGCCGAGCACCGGGCCGCCGCGTTTGGCGAAGGCGGCCACCGAGTCCATCACCGGCGACACCCGGGCGATGGCGCCGGCCCGCAGGTAGTCGCCGTAGGAGAACCCCCCGGGGAGGATCACCCCGTCCAGGTCGGACAGGTCGGTCTCCTTGTGGCGGACGAACCGGCACTCCGTATCGAGGACGTGGCGCACGACGTGATAGCAGTCGTGGTCGCAGTTGGCCCCCGGGAACACGACGATTCCCCAGGTCATGCCTAGCTCTCCGGGTGGTCTGGCTGGTCGTTCGAGGCGGGGAAGGTGATCTCGTAGTCCTCGATCACCGGGTTGGCCAGCAGCTTGTCGCACATCTGCGCCAGCTGCGGACCGTGGGACTGCGGCGTTACGGAGGCGCCGGCCAGCTCGAGCTCGATGACCTTGCCCACCCGCACGGCGGCGACCTCGTCGAAGCCGAGGCGCTTGAGGCCGTCGGCCACGGCCGCGCCCTGGGGGTCGAGGACCGCCGGCTTGAGCCTCACGTCTATCCGGACCTTCACGCCGAAGGCCCGGGCTCGGCGCTCGGGCTTGTAACTCGGGCCAGGACCTCCAGGTAGGTCTCCTCGACGTCGCCGAGGTCTCTCCGGAAGCGGTCCTTGTCCATCTTGCGGTTGGTGCCGACCTCCCAGAGGCGGCAGCCGTCCGGGGTGATCTCGTCGCCCAGGACCAGGTTGCCGTCCTTGTCCCGGCCGAACTCGACCTTGAAGTCGACCAGCGTGATGTCGCGGGCCTTGAAGAAGTCGACCAGCACCGAGTTGATGATGATGCCCAGCCGCTTCATCTCCTCGACCTCGCCGACGTCCCACATCTCGAAGGCGCGCACGTGGTCGATGTCCAGCGGCGGATCGTTGAGCTCGTCGGACTTGTAGTACAGCTCGACGACCGGCGGGTTGGGGATGGAGGCGCCCTCCTCCAGGCCCAGGCGCTTGGCTAGCGAACCCGCCACCACGTTGCGCAGGACCACCTCGACGGGCGCCATGTCCAGGCGCTTGACCAGCATCTCCGCCTCGCCGGCGCGCTCCACGAAGTGCGTGGCGACGCCTGCGTTTTCGAGGAGCTTGAAGCACACCGTCGAGATCACGCAGTTGATGTGGCCCTTGCCGCCGATCACGCCCTTCTTGATTCCATTGAACGCCGTCGCGTCATCCTTGAAGTACATCCGCAGGACGTCGGGGTCGTCCGTTGGGAAGATGACCTTGGCCTTGCCCTCGTAAAGCTTGTCGTCAGTCACGTCGTTCCCTCCAATGCCCGGTCCACCGTGGCCGGGACGTGGCGCAGCAGATACATGAGGTCAAAGCAGCGTTCCACCCCCTCTTCGCCGAGCCGCCCGGTGACTTGTTCATCGGCCAGCAGGCGCTCCTTGAAGGAGGCGCCGCCCTCGGACGCCCCCGGCTTCTGCCGGTCATCCCATGCGGCCAGCGCGTTTGTCTGGACCCATGCGTAGGCCTCGCTCCGTGCGGCCCCGTCCCGCACCAGGGCCAGCAGCACCGCCTGGGAGAACACCAGCCCGCCCGTCAGCTCCAGGTTGGCCCGCATGCGGTCTTCGTTGACGACCAGCCCCTCGAGCACCTTGGAGATGCGCCGCAGCATGAAGTGCACCGCCGTCGTCGCGTCGGGCACCGCCACCCGCTCCACCGAGCTGTGGCTGATGTCGCGCTCGTGCCAGAGGGCGACGTTTTCGTAGGCCATGCCTGCGTATCCGCGCACCAGCCGGGCCAGCCCGGTCGCGTTCTCCGTGAGGATCGGGTTCTTCTTGTGGGGCATCGCCGACGAGCCCCGCTGGCCTTTGCGGAAGGGCTCGGAGGCCTCGCCGACCTCCGTGCGCTGCCAGTGGCGGATCTGCACGGAGATCTTCTCGACCGTTGCCGCCGTGATGGCCATGGCCGACAGGTACTCGGCGTGACGATCCCGCTGGACCACCTGGCTCGCCACCGGCTCTGCGACCAGGTCGAGCTGCTCGAGGGCGTCGGTCTCCACCTCGGGCGGCAGCCCGGAGTAGGTGCCCACCGCGCCGCTGATCTTGCCGACGCGGATGGTGTCGCGGGCGGCGAGCAGGCGGACACGGTCCCGGTCGAGCTCGGTGACCCACAGGGCGAAGACCATGCCGGCGGTGGTGGGCTCGGCGTGGATGCCGTGGGAGCGCCCGACCATAGGCGTCGCCCGGTGGGTGCGGGCCAGGTCGGCGGCGGCCGCGCGCAAGCGGTCGAGCTCGATCACCACCAGGTCCACAGCCTCGACCATGCGCATGGCCAGCGAGCTGTCGAGCACGTCCGAGCTGGTCATGCCCAGGTGCAGGTGCCGGGCCTCGGGCCCCGCTTGCTCCTCGACGTGCTGCAGGAACGCGATCACGTCGTGGCGGACGACCGCCTCGAGCTCCTCGACCCGGTCCGGATCAAGGGTGACGGAGTCCCGCACCCGGCGGGCCACGCCTTCGGGGACGAGCCCCCGGCGCTCCATGGCGGCGCAGGCGGCCAGCTCGACGTCGAGCCAGGTCTCGTACTGGTGCTGAAGGGACCAGAGCTGCTCGAGCTCGGGCAGGGTGTAGCGGGGGATCATGTTGCCTCCTCAATGAGGGGGTGCCGAGCTCACTTCGCGTCGGCGCAGCACCGGAAGCCTACGAAGGGGTCCTTGGCTGCTCGGTTCTTCTTGACCTTGTGGGCGCAGCGGACGGCGTAGTCGGGCTTGGTGGCGTTGCCGCCTCGCAGGTGGCCCTCCTGGGACCACTCGGCGGCGTTGCCGCTCATGTCGTACACCCTGTACCCGCTCTTGCACCTCTTGAAGGCGCCGCCGGACTGCAGGGAGCGTGGGTTCTCCTGGCGATCCTCGGTGACGCAGCGGTCGGCCTTGAAGGTCTTGCCGTACGGGTAGCGATACCCGCGGGGGCCCTTGCACGCCCGCTCCCACTCCCGGTCGGTGCACAGCCGGAGCTTGCGCGCGCCGCACAGGGCTTGGGCCTGCTTGTAGGTGATGCCGGTCATCGGGGCGCGGCCCTTGCCCGGGTACTCGTAGCGGTCGACGCAGTAGGCGTCGACGTGCACCCGCTGCTCGACGCCCTCGAAGCCGCGGTAGGCGTCCTTCTTGGACGAGCCGATGCGGGCCTTGCCCTTCTTGATCTTGGCCATGCCGCCCGGACACTTGCTCAGGCGCACCTTGGCGGGGGCGGCAGGGGCGGCGGGCTGGGCGGCGGCGACCGCGGCGGCCGGTCGGGCCGGCGCCGCAGGGGGCGGCGGGGTCGGTCGGGCCACCCGGATGGGCGGGGGCGCGGCGACCGGCTTGGGCGGGGCCGGGGGCGCCACGGGCTGCGGCCGGGCCACGGGAGCGGGCGGCGGGGTGGGCGCGACCGGCTGCGGCGTCGGCACAACCCGGGTGGGCCTTGGTGGCGCGATGGCGATGGGCGGCGGCGGACGCACGGCCACGGGCGGGGTCACGACACGGGCCGTCGCGGCGGCGCCGGGCTGAACCGGCGCGCTGGTGGCGGGCTCGGGCGGGGCGGGCGGGATCTGCAGCGGCTCCAGCGCCGTGCTCTCGTTGGGCGCGCCCGCGGCGCCTGCTGAGATCGGGGCGCCGGCGACCCCCGACGCGCCGGGGGAGGTCGGAGCTCCGCCTGCCGGGGTCACCGAGGCCAGCTTGATCCCTGCGCCCGGAGCGCCGGCGTCCGGGCCGACTGCAGCGTCGGCGGAGGCCAAGGCGACGCCTGCGTCCTTCGCTTCGGCGGTCGCCGCGGCCACGCCTGCGTCCTTGGCCGCATCGGCCTTGGCGTCAGGCGATCGCGGCGCAGGCGCCGCGGCGGTGCCCGGTCCTACCGGCTGGGGGATCGAGACGATGGTGCCGGCCGTCTTGGGCCCGGTGTCGAGCATGCGGATGGCGCCGTAGGCCAGGGCCGCGACGACCACGATGATGAGCATGCCCAGCGTCGCCAGCGGCAGGTCGTCCTTGTCGTCGTCGGCGCGCTTGCCGCCCTTGGCCAGGTGCATCATCTCCTGGGTCGGCACGACCCGATGCATCTTGGCCCGCTCCTCGGGCTCGCCCTCGTGGTCCGCGAGCTTGCGCCGGGCGCTGTCGTCGAAGAGCACCGCCCCCGGGGGGGTCTCGTCCTCGTCGCCCAGCTCGCCTACCGGCCGGATGTCCTCGATGACCACGTTGTGGTCCGTCAGGCCCGTGCTGGGGTCCGACTCGTCGAGGAGGGTGCTCCCCTCCAGGTGCAGGGCCATCGCCGCGCTCCCCGCGATGGCGGCGCCGTCGCCCAGGTCCTCGCCGCGCAGCACACCGCCGGTGTCGATCACCGACGTGACGTCCTCGGAGAACTCCTCGGCTGTGCGGTAGCGGAGCTCGGGGTCGGGCGAGGTCGCCCGGGCGTGCAGCTCGTCCTCCGCCGCCGACAGCGAGGGGTTGAGCGTGGAGGGCTTGTCGTCGTCCGGCAGCCGCGCCGCGCCGCAGATCATCTCGGTGAGCATGGCGCCCAGCGAATACAGGTCGCAGCGGGAGTCCGGCGTGCCGCCGGCGGTGATCTCCGGGGCCACGTAGTCCGACAGGTCGGCCTCGTCCTGCAGCCGCAGGAACAGGTCCGGGCCCAAGGCCTCGGCCAGGTAGAAGTCCGTGATCTTCAACAGATCCGGGAGGATCACGATGTTGTCGGGCTTCAGTCCCCCGTGCACCGCGCCCTTGTGGGCGTGCTGCAGGGCGAGGCAGACCTGCGAGACGATGGGCTCGACCTCGCGCAGCTCGAAGAACTGCCCGCGGTCGCGCCGCAGGTCGAGCACCTTCCGCAGCGTGAGCCCCTCGAGGTACTGCGAGGTGTAGAAGACCCGGTCCTCGTCGCGGTCCCACTCCACGTCGTACACGCGGACGATGTTCTGCTGGGACAGGCGGCGCGCCTTGCGCAGCACCCGGACGAAGCGCTCCTTGTCCTCGTCGGTCTCGAGCACGTCGGGCCGGATGACCTTGAGGGCGACGTCGTCGTCGATCTCCTGGTCCAGGGCGCGATACACGGCCCCGGCGGGGCCTCGGCCGACCAGCGAGCGGATCTCGTACCGGCCGGAGACCAGGTCGCCGGCCCGCAGCCTGCGCGAGGCAAACTCGGCGGACAGCACGCCCGCCGCGGGGGTGAGCTCCCGCCGGCCCCGCTCCGCCTCAGCGGCACCCTGGCGGCGCTTGAGGACCTCGAAGCTGCCGGTGAGCTTTGCCTTGTCGAGCGAGCCGGTGCCGAACCCCTGCCCACAGTTGCCACAGGCCTCGGCGCCATCGGCGAGGTGGGATCCGCAGCGGTAACAAAGCACGGGGCGCCTCCGGCCCGGAAAACGGGCCGCTATGTAACAGTTGAGCGGTTCTGCGACAATCCCGAGGCCCGTCCAGACCCTGTCTAGACCTCGCCTAGGGAGCCGGCGCTGCCCCCTCGTCCGCCGGCTCCAGCGGGTCGTCGGAGGGGTCCTCATCGGCCGCTGCGGCCGGCGCGGCCGACGGCGCACCGGCGCCGCCGCCTCCCCCCAGGCCCAGATCGTCGTGGAACCAGAGGACCGCCGCGGTCGCGGCGCCGATCACCGCCACGCCGAACAGCAGGTTGGCGGTGAGCTGCTTGCCGTCGATCTCATCGATCTCGGACTGGGTGGCGTAGCCGCCCTGATCGTCGAGGGCGATCCGATCCTCGACCTCGCTGAACTGCGAGCGGGCCATGGCGCCGACCACGCCGCCCGTGATGGCCGAGAGGAGCCCGGCGCCGCCTGCGCCGATGGCGCCCATCGTCCACCCGTCCATCGGGCCGGACACGTCGTCGTCGTCGACCCCGCCCGGGTTGGCGATGAGCTCGATGGTGTTGCCCAGTGGCACCTTGACCGTCCGGACCCACGGGGCTCTGCCCGCCATCATCACCCGGACCTCGTAGGTGCCTTCGGGCACCTCGATGGGCCGCCCGGCCTTCTGGGGCTCCCGGTTGACCATCACCGCCGCCCCGGGGGGCGCGCGGACCAGGATCACCCCGGTCTTGCGCTCCAAGGTGATCGACAGCTCCTCCTCCTGGCCGGCGCTCACGGTCACCGTCCCCGCCCACGGCAGGTGTCCGCCGTTGGGGTCGACGATCTTCACCTTGTAGGGCCCCGCCGGCAGCATGCGCGACTCGAGGTTGGGCGCCGCGCCGATGGGCTTTCCGGCCAGCTCGACCAAGGCGCCATCAGGCTTCACGACGAACGCCAGCCGTCCCGGGGCCATCTTCCCCTGGATGTCGAGCAGGAGCTCCGTGCCTTCTGCGGCCTTGAGCGAGATGCGGTGGCTCTGTGGCTCAATCCCCTCCCGGCTGACCACCAGCGTGTAGTCGCCGGGCCCGAGGATCAGCCCGGTGATCGGCGTGTTGCCGACGGGCGTCGTGTTGAGCGTGACCGCCATGATCGTCGGGTCCGGAGGCTCCTCCTCCTCCCCCTCCTCCCCTCCGTCGGCGCCGCCGAGGACCTCCGCCACCACATCCGGTGCGCCCTTCCCGCCGCCCTCCGCTGCCCCCCCGGCCCCCGCCGTCGGCATCGGCGCCAGCTCCTCGTCCTCGTCCTCCTCCTCGGGCGGCTGCACCTCGACCGACAGCCGGGCCACGTCGCCCAGCTTCACCACGCACTCCTTGCGCTCGGCGTTGATCGCCGGCCGATCCTTGGCGTTGGGCTTGATCGCCAGGTAGGCGGCGAAGTGCAGCAGCGACGGCCCGCACTTGTCCGAGCCCTTGTACGCCCGCGCCAGGTTGACGTGGATCGCCCCCACCATCGGCGCAACCTCGAGCGCCTTGGTGTAGTTGCTGATGGCCTTTTCCCAGGCCTTCTTCTTGAGGTGCTTGTTGCCCTTCTTGAAGAGCTTCTTGGCGGCCTTCTTGGCGGCCTTCTTCTCGGCCTTGGTCGCCGCCTGGGCGACCAAGGCCCCCCCGCCCGCCGCGGTCGCGGCGGAGCCCAGGAACACCAAGGACAGAATCAGCGCAGACCGCCTCACGGCCGGCAGTCTACCCCGTACTCCCCCGAGATCGAGGTTGCCGTCACGGGCAGGCCTCGGAGGGCTACCCGGTACTGCCAAACCCGCCAGCGCCGCGGTCGGTGTCGGAGAGGTCGGCAGCGTCGGCGACCTCGACGACGGAGACCTGCACCACCGGGGCGATGACCAGCTGGGCGATGCGCTCGCCCCGCCTGAGGACGATGGGCTCGTGGCCCAGGTTGATGACGGGGACCTGCAGCTCGCCCCGGTAGTCGCTGTCGATGGTCGCGGGGGAGTTGATGACCGTCAGGCCTCGCCGGATGGCCAGGCCGCTCCGAGGGCGGATCTGGCCCTCGAACCCCATGGGGATCTCCATCGACAACGCTGTCGGGATCAGGGCCCTCGCGCCGGGGGCGAGGGTCATGGGGGTGTCAGGGTCCAGGGCGGCGGGCAGGTCCATGCCCGCCGCCCCGGGGGTCTGATAGGCGGGCATCGGCAGCCCCTCACCGTGGGGGAGCCGCCGAACCCGCAACACCGTCACTACAGGTCGGCCTCTTTGGCGTCGGCGGCGGCCTCTCTTGCATCGGCGGCGGCCTCTGCCCGGTCGGCGGCGGCCTCTGCCCGGTCGGCAGCGGCCTGACTGGCGAGGGCCTCGGCGTCAATCGTCGAGGCCTCGGTGGCCTCGGTGGCCTCGGTGGCCTCGGTGGCCTCGGTGGCCTCCTCGGTCGCCTCGGCGGCCTCCTCGGTCGCCTCGGCGGTCGCCTCGGACTTGCCGTTGGTGCCGCTGGCCTCCGTCATCTTGGCCAGGTCGGCCATGGCCTCACGGCGGGACAGCTTGATCTTGCCGCTCTGGCCGTCGATGGCGATGACCTTGACCGTGACCTCGTCGCCCTCGGACAGGATGTCCTCGACCCGGGGGATGCGGAAGTCGGCGATCTCGCTGATGTGCAGCAGGCCGTCGGTGCCAGGCAGGATCTGACAGAAGGCGCCGAACTCGGCGATCTTCACGACCCGACCCACGTAGACCTTCCCGAGCTCCGGCATGGCCGTGAGCCCCTCGATGATCTCGAGGGCGCGGCCCAGGGCGTCGCCGTCCGGGGACGCCACGTTGACCGTGCCGTCGTCCTCGACGTCGATGCTGCAGCCGGTCTGATCCGTGATGCCGCGGATGGTCTTGCCACCGGGGCCGATGATGTCGCGGATCTTGTCCGGGTGGATCTTGAGCGTGACGATGCGGGGCGCGTGCTCCGACATCTCCGCCCTCGGGGCGTCGATGGCCTTGTCCATCTCGTCGAGGATGTGCAGCCGGCCGGCCTTGGCCTGCTCCAACGCCTGCTCCAAGACCTCGCGGGACAGCCCGGCGATCTTGATGTCCATCTGCAGGGCGGTGATGCCCTCGCGGGTGCCACAGACCTTGAAGTCCATGTCGCCCAGGTGGTCCTCGTCACCGAGGATGTCGGTGAGGATGGCGACGTCGTCGCCCTCGGCGATCAGGCCCATGGCCACGCCGGCGACCGGCGACTTGATCTTCACGCCGGCGTCCATCAGCGCCAAGGAGCTGCCGCAGACCGACGCCATGGACGACGAGCCGTTGGACTCCAGGACC
>PVBE010913705.1_pt1 | contig 17997 bp, 11 predicted proteins | sample 1631181 | NCBI WGS metagenome assembly PVBE01 (sample SAMN08397723, study PRJNA350692) | Marine metagenome, whole genome shotgun sequencing project. | isolation source: water | place: Pacific Ocean | collected 2012-04
ATTCCGATAAGGCCGGTCCCGTATGCCTCTGCAGCCGTTTCGAATAAAAGATCGATGGAGGGACGCGAATGGTTGACGCGCTCTTCAACTGACAATGACAGCGTTCTTTCTTCTTCGACAAGCAGGTGGTAGTTGGGAGGGGCAAAATACACCACGCCCGCATGTGCGGGTTCTTTCTCATCCGCTTCCTTCACATGAATCGGATAGCGCGTATCAAGGAGCCTGACGAGACCCGCATCGGCATGGGGATGGATGTGCAGGACAACCATAACGGGGAACGGGAACGTATCCCCGAGGCAGGAGATGATGCTACTGAGCGCCTTGACCCCCCCCGATGACGCACCTATGACAACGGCTTCATAGCGGGCTGCATTCGTACTGTCGATATTTCCGGTCATTCACTTCCTTTTCCTGAAGATCTTCTCGTCCGGGACGACCTGCTCAAACCCATCCTCACCGGGCCAGAATGACAGGGTCTCTTTTGATCCGAGGCACAAGAACCCCCGCCGGCAGAGAATTGCACAGAAAGTTTCAAAGACATGCCGCTGGAGCGCCCTGGTGAAGTAGATGACTACGTTTCGGCAGATAACGACTTGCATCTCCCCGAACACGCTGTCGCTGACCAGGTTGTGTGCTGCAAAGACAATGTTTTTCCTGAGGCCGCGATCGAGAACCACTGAGTTGTGATGCGCGGCGTAATACTCGGATAATGAATGCTGTCCACCTGCTTTCTGGTAGTTCACAGAGTACTGCCTCATCCTGTCCAGGGGGATGATCGCGTTCTTTGCGGACTCAAGAATCGTCTCGTTCAAATCCGTCGCGTATATCAGGGCCCTGTCGTAAAGGCCTTCTTCCTTGAGAAGAATGGCCATTGAGTATACCTCTTCCCCGCTGGAACACCCGGCATGCCACACCTTCACGGTGGGATACGTATGCAACACGGGAACCACTTCTTTCCGGAACGCCCGGAAGAAAGACGGATCACGGAACATCTCTGTTACGTGTATCGACAGATCCTGCACCATGAGCTCAAAGAACTCGGCATCATGAAGAACCTTGTGCTGCAGTTCGGAGATGCTTTGAAGCCCCGACATTTTCACGCGCCGAAGCAACCGTCGCTTCAGATAGGCCTTCGCATAATCCCTGAAGTCATAGCCGTACTTCTCGTTGACGGCTTCAAGGAGAAGGCCGATCTCGATATTCACCGTGGGTCTTGCGTTCTCGTCCACGTTCGAATCCATCTGAATGAGCCTTTCATGAATGGAGCCACACACGCAACAGGGACAGCATTCGATCTAGATCCACCGGCTTGGCAATATAATCGCTGGCCCCGGCTTTCATGCATTTCTCTCGATCGCCTTTCATGGCCTTTGCAGTCAGCGCGATGACAGGAAGCCGCCCGAAGCGGGAATCCTTGCGAATTGCGCGCATGGCCTCATACCCGTCCATTTCCGGCATCATTATATCCATCAGGACAAGACTGGTGTCGGGATGCTCGTCCAAACGTGTCAATGCCTCACGACCGTTCTTGCCAACGAGCACGTCGACGCCTTTCTGTTCCAGTACATGGGTCAGGGCAAACGCGTTTCGCATATCATCATCAACAACAAGAATCTTCTTTTTCTTGAATATGGTTTCCTTGGCATGGAGTGCCTTGAGGATCTTTTTCTGGTGATCGGGAAGTTCAGATTCCACGCGGTGCAGAAAGAGGGTTACTTCGTCGAGAAGTCTTTCGGGTGATCGCTCTCCCTTTACCACGATGCTCTGGGCCAGCTGGTGCAGCCGTTGTTCGTCTTCTTTCGAGGTGTCTATCCGTGTACACAATTACGGAGGGATGGGATACCGTGTCATCGCTTTGAATCTTCTCCAGCAACTCGAACGCGGACATATTGCCGGGCAGTTTCAGATCAAGAATCATGCAGTCGAAACTTGAATCGCGCAACTTCTCATATGCGCCTTCAATTCCCCGCACAACAGTGACATCTGTATCGCTTCCTTTGATAAGCTTGACAATGCGTCGGCTCTGTTTCGTGTCTCCCTCGGCAAGGAGTATGTGCTTTACCCGGCTCGTGATCTGATCCTCTACGCGCCCGAAGACCTCGTTAAGATCCTCAATCGTCACTGGTTTCTTAAGGTAGCCTATGGCCCCCGACTTGCGTGCATCCGGAGTTTCTTCCTTCCCCGAGATGAAATGTACCGGAATATGCCGCGTCCCCGGATTCTCCCTGAGCTTGTGCATCACCTCCAGGCCGTTCATCCCGGGCAATTCTATGTCCAGGAGGATAGCACTTGGACAGTAGGTCTCGGCCATTTTCAGTGCTTCCATGCCGTCGGCGGCCAACAGTTTCTTGAAACCCTTCTTTTTTGCCAGGTCTCCCAGGATGGAGGCAAACTCTCCATTATCTTCCACGATGAGCATTGACTTCTCTCCGGGGCTTATGTCCGGGACTTCGCCGTCTGCCCCGGGAGAATGTTTTCCATCCGCTGATGGAGGTTGTGATATTGGTGCATCGGAGGAGGCGGATTCCGGCTCGCCGGCGAGCATCTCGCTATTGCCATTAGTCTCTGCCTCAGGTGCCGTGGCCGGAGTCTCGGGAAGATAAAGCGTGAACGTACTGCCCTTGGACTCTTCGCTTTCAAGCTGGATTTCTCCCCCGAGGAGTCGTGAGAGCTCCCTGGAGATAGACAGGCCAAGTCCCGTTCCCCCGTACTTGCGGTCCGTTGTGCCATCAGCCTGCTGGAATGCCTCGAAGATGAGAGCACGCTTTTCTTCCGGGATTCCGATCCCGGTATCCGAAACTGAGAACGACACTGTTGTTTCCGGTTTAAGGTCTGGACGGAAGAACCGTGTGTCCGATGACGGCCGCGCAAAGGTGACAGAAACACCACCCTCTTCACAGAACTTGCAGGCGTTAGACAGCAGGTTTTTCAGAATCTGTTCCACCCGTTTGGGATCTGTCCGGACATAGTCGGGGAGGCCAGGGGAAATCTCCGTCACGAAATCGAGTTGCTTGGCTTCGGCAATGTGGCGAAACGCCCGGTCTATCTGCTCGAGGAAACCCTTGAGGTACGTATCTTCCCAGTTGATCGTGAGTTTGCCGGCTTCCACCTTTGACAGGTCGAGGATGTCGTTGATCAGATCGAGCAACTCGCTTCCCGACCTGTGGATGGTCTGCGCAAACTCGACTTGTCTTTCGGTCAGGTTGCCGTCGGGATTCTCGTCGAGCATTCTTGCCAGGATGAGAAGGCTGTTTAGCGGCGTGCGCAGTTCATGTGACATGTTGGCGAGGAATTCGGACTTGTACCGGCTCATCTGTACCAGTTGTCCCGCTTTCTTCTCGATCTCCCCCTTGGCGCGCTCTACCTCACGGTTCTTTTGTTCAAGCACGCACTTCTGTTGTTCCAGGGCTTCCTTCTGTTCTTCCAGTTCCTCGTTTGTAACCTGCAGTTCCTCCTGCTGGGACTGCAGTTCCTCCTGGGACGCGGTCAACGCCCTTGTCTGTTCCTCTAATTCCTCGTTCACCACGCGAAGCTCTTCCTGTTGCTGTTGAAGCGCTTCCGCCTGCGACTGGGTTTGCTCGAGCAACTCGCGTGTGCGCTGACGGGTCAGGGCGCTGTGGAGGCGTATTCCCATGCGCGCCACGGCGGCTTTCAGGAAGAAACGATTCTGTCCGGAAACCGGTTGAAGCGTACCGAGTTCGATCACCCCGATGGCCTGCCCGTCGTGTGCAATCGGGGTGAGAAGAAGGAAAGACGGCTTAGCACTGCCAAGGCTCGACTGGATCGTCAAGTAATCATCGGGAACATCCGAAACCATGAAGGGCTTGTTTTCCCTGGCGGTCTGCCCCACCAGGCCTTCTCCCATGTTGACCTTGTCAGGCAGGCTGTCCGGATCGGCCAGGGCATAACTGCTTACCCTTCTCAGAACGTTGCCCTCCTCCCTTACAAAAAAGGTCCCAACTACCGCATCAAATCGGGGCGCCAGGTACTCCAGCACTGCCTCTCCGAAAGCAGCGGGTTCTTTGTCACCAGTCATAACTGCATCCAGGCCGGCCAGTTCATTCGCGCGCCGGTTCTCTTCCTCAAGCTCTGTATAGCTCTCCTTCGCCTGGGCCCTGGCTTCTTTGACGTTTCCTATCATCTGGTTAAAAGCGCTTGCGAGTTCACCTATCTCGTCGTGAGATGTCACCGCTATGGTATTCGACAGGTCGCCTGCGGCGATCTGTTTCGCCAGGCCCGTGAGTTCTTCGAGAGGCTTGGACACCTTCTTCGAAACGGTACTCAGCAACGCCAGTGCGCTGAGAATTACAAAGAGAATCGTGGAACCCACTATTATGGCTCCAAAGTGTTTCATCTTCGAGATGTCGGCGTAGATCTCTTCCGCATCCATCTTGACGAGCAGCCCCCAACGGGGAGAAGGAAGATAGCGCCAAACGGCCAGGGTCTCTTTCCCGCGGTAGTCGACAAACTGCCCGTGCCCTTTCTCTCCCTGTAGGGCTTTCTGAATAGGAACGCCTTCATCGGAGCCCATGACGATTCTGTCCCTGAAAGCCGACCCGGATGAGCCGCGTAATGGTGAGATGATTACGGCGTCATTTCCGATCCGTGTTGCCAGAATCGTCTCTCCCGTTTCCCGGAGCCCGGTGTAGTTGAGTGCAAACCTGTAAAGGTTCTCGTTCGACAGCCGCAAGACCGCCACGCCTTGCACTCGCCCTCGGTCTCCCAGAACGGCTGTTGCGACAAATACTGCCGGCTCTCCGGTTATATGGTAGATGCGGTAATCAGATACTTGTGGTTCCAGCAGGGTCCGGGCCTGGTCAAAGACCCTGGCCAGCGCGCTGCCTTCAAAACCCGCGGCAAGACAGTTCGCGCCGGTCTCCTCACCCCTGCTGGAAGAGAAGACAATGTCACCGGATACCGAAATCAGAAGAATGTCTTCGTAAGAGTAAGCGTCCCGGTACTGGATCAGCGTGGGTCTTATGCTCTCGCAGGCTGCCCCGTACGCTTCAGACTGTACTCCTGAATCGGAAAGAACTGCCTGCAGCTCGACAAGGCCCGCCGCCAGACTGGGATGATGAGACAGTGCGACGGCATCGCCATACCGCTCGAAGAAATGATCGGCCATACTCTCGACACGGGTATCGGCTATTGTGGTTAAATTGTCAACCGCGTGACGCTGAAGAGTCTCCTCCACCCTGATCAGAGTTATGTAACCAACCAGGCACAGGGGAAGAAGAGCCACAACAAGAAGGTAGAGCACGAACCTGATGCCGATTTTTGACTGACCCATGATACCAGGTAGTCGCATGGTCCTGTTCCCTCCGCCCGCATAACAGGCAGGAAACCGTTATCCCGCTGCCAGAAGATTATGAATACTAAGGAACGCTTTCAGTACACCAACAGTTTTTCCGGTCGGGTTTCTAACAGGTATACACAGGGCGATTCCCCATATCCGGGCACTTGCGTCGTACTCAATGACGCCCACGTAATTCATGCCCTTCCCCGAATCGAACGCTTCCATCCACCATCCTTCATCGGCCTGGTAATAATCACTGGTTCGGTTGGTCATACCTATTACCAGTCCGACGGAATCTGTTACAAAGATCTCCGAGAATGCAGGGTGCTGTTTCTGAACTGACTTCAATATCTTTGCGACCTCATTGGTAAGAAACACCTTGATCTCAGGATTGTCGTTTCCATTGTCTCGCCATTCGTTGTCCAGCAACTGTATTTCTTCTAAGTTCAGCGAATGGTCTGCGCTGGTGGAGTTCTCGGCCATGGTTGCGATGTCCGGATTATCGGCCAGGATCTGCTCCAGCTGGACCATTGCGCGAGTGGCTGCTGCCTCGACGATCTCCTTGGGGATGCCCGGGTTGGTCCATTGTTCTCCCCACATCACGTAAAGCTGCTCGAGGAAGATCTGCCATTCCGGCCTGGACCGGGAAACGGGAAACGGCGCCGGGGCAATCGGCTGCCCCGACGACCAGACAATGTCAAACTGCCCATCCGGCCTGATCTTGCCTATGCGGACGGTCTTCCAGGTATGGAGGTTTCTCTGGTCCACCGAGACAATGCCGCCCGGAGCAAGAAGACTCTGCTTCACAACGGCCCGGAGGACCTCTGCTACATCGGCGCTACCGGCATCGGCTGCTGCCTGGGCCCAGAGATGGACCCCAAGATAGGCGGCTTCCATTGGATCGGATGTAACGCGGTCCGCGCCGTACCTGGACTTGAACCTGCTTACGAAGGCCATGTTCTCTTCGCTGTCTATACTTTGAAAGTAGTTCCAGGCAGCGTAATCACCAGCCATCTGATCCGTTCCCATCTCCAGAAGTTCGTTCTCCGCAATGCTGAACGACATGGTGGGGATCTTGTCCGGTGTGATTTCGGCGGCCCTCAGTTCGCGGAAGAATGCCACGTTGCTTCCGCCATTTATGGTGTTAAGAACTATGTCAGGCTTTTGAGCGGCTATTCTCTGCACGGACTCGCCCACTTCGCTGCTGCCGAGAAGAATGTACTCCTCGCCAACGACTGCCCCGCCAAGGGCATTGAGATGGTCTTTTATGATGGCGTTTGCGGCGCGCGGGAATACGTAATCCGAACCAACAAGGAAGAAACGGTTGCCCACGTGATCCAGGCACCACTTGACGGCCGGAAGTATCTGCTGGTTTGGAGCGGCGCCCGTATACACGATATTGGGCGATTCCTCGATACCTTCGTACTGCACTGGATAGAACAGCAGGTGATCGTTGGCCTCGAATACGGGTCTCACCGCCTTGCGGCTTGCCGAAGTCCAGCAGCCGAAGACGACCTCAACTTTCTCTTCCCTTATCAGGCGTGCTGCCTCCGCGGCGAAAACGGCGCCGTCTGAACGACCATCCGCAATCACTGCCTCAATCTGCCTCCCCAGCAACCCGCCCTCTTCATTTATCTTCTCAATAGCCATCAGCGTTGCGTCAACCACGGGACGTTCGCTGATTGCCATTGTTCCCGTGAGGGAGTGAAGTATGCCCACCTTAATAGTCGAAGCCGATGAGCCATCTTCCTTTTGTTGCATGACAACCCATCCGAGAGCGATTAACGCCACGGCCACGAGGATTACTGCCGCAACTTTCTTCTCTTTCATCGGCTCCTCCTTACGGATCTTCTCAACGAATACCCTGCTCTCCGATGCAAGCAGCATAAGTTTAAACTGCCTGCCTGCCAAGGAAGAAAACTCCGGGATTCAAGGCCAGGCGCCAGTAGTCCAATGATGGTCCAGACACAATCTGGACCCAGCGGAAAGGCGAGTTGAGTAGAACTGCCGGGAAGTGATATGGTTGGTGTTGGAGGGGGTCGCAAAACGGCCCTCACGCGGAGGGTGAGCGAATGAAGCCGCTGCGAGTTGCGCTAGTGCAGTTGAGCGCTGGAACTGATGTTGATCGGAACCTTGCGAAGGTTGACGAATTGCTCGGCGAGGTCAGTGACGTGGACCTGGTCGCTCTGCCGGAAGTGTTTTCGGCCAGGGGGGGACATGACGACTACGTCAACGGCGCTGAGCCCATTCCGGGGCCGGCAACAGAACACCTTTCCTCCATCGCGAGAAGACTCGATGCCTGGATCCTGGCAGGTAGCATCATCGAAAAGACTGCTGATGGAATGTACAACACCGGCGTGCTACTCGACAGGACTGGAGCAATAGCCGCTCAGTATCGCAAGATCCACCTGTTTGAGGCCGTACTGGATAACGGGCAGGTGATCAAAGAAACCGACACGTACAAGGCCGGTGACCAACCGGTTCTTGCGGATATCGAAGGATGGAAGTGCGGCATGTCTATCTGTTATGACCTACGTTTCCCCGAGATGTACCGGCAGTATGCGTTGCAGGACGCCCACCTTTTGTTCGTTCCGGCCGATTTCACCCAGAGAACCGGGCGGGACCACTGGGAGACACTTGTCCGGGCACGGGCAATAGAGAACCAGTGTTTCGTTGTTGCCCCGGACCAGTGTGGCACAAACCCGTCAACCGGTGTCGTAAGCCATGGCCACAGTATGGTAGTTGGTCCATGGGGAGAAGTTCTCTGTTGCGCCGGTGATGTAGAAAGCGTGATTACCGTCGAGCTGGATCCAAAGGAAATATCGGCAACGCGCGCACGAATACCGGTGATCGAGCATAGAAAACTGCTGTAGATCGATCCCCACGGCCTTGACGCTGCACTGATGCGTCCATTGCCATGCTTGCCGTCCGTTAATGTCATCCCGAGCCGGCCGAGGGATCCAATGTCTCACCCGGCGCTTGAGATCCTTCGACAGGCTCAGGATGACAGATTGCGTTGTCATTGCGTGAGCGTGGATGCCATATGGCGCAATTATAGGAGGGGATCTTAAACTTGGGCGTTGGGCGTTTGATGTTGGGCGTTGATCCTCTCCCCCGGCCTATATCATCCGTCCCCGCGGAGCATCCTTGCCGTTTGACCACCATCGGGGCTTCTCGGCAGCTATTCTGGCTATGGCTTTCGCCGTCATCTGGTTGCCCCTTGCCTTGGCACCTTTGACGGGAATATCGCCGGGATGGAATGATTGCTGGTGAATGCGCTGGCCCTTGGCAGGCTTGTACTTGATGTAAACAGTTTCGGGCGTACCTTCCTGCATAAACACGACCTCAGAGCCCTCGGGAGCACACTGGTAATCCTTGTTCATGATCGTTCCGCCTACCTTGAAGCGCTTCATATAGGTGAACTGATCCAGGGTATACACAACGGTTAGGACTCTTTCGCGATCGACCTTCTCGCACATCAGGAGAGTCTTGTCGACAAACAGCTTCTCTGGGGGCGACACAACCTTGTAGGCTCCCGTACTCCATGCAAGGAAGATCTTGTCGTAGGACGAACACTGGAGCAGCGGATCACCCTTGATCCCGTAGCCGATGTAGCCGTTCTCCTGGTCGTGGTTGAGTTGCAGTTCCTTTGCGGTAAGCTCGCGGACCTCGATGTTCTTGAACGTGTCTACCTTTGTCCGGCGCGGGTACTGGTCCCCGTAAGTCTTGATAAGACCCTTGAGGTATTTCACCGCATAGGGAACAAGCCGGTTGAGGTGCTTCTTAACGACCTCCAGCTCCTCAAGAATAGCCTCTATGTCTTTTCGATTCTTGTCGATGTCGAACCTGGAGATTCGCCGAATCCTGATTGCCAGGAGCATCTCTATGTCATCTCCCGTTACATCCCTGCGGAGCTGATCCCTGAAAGGCGCCAGACCATCTTTGACTGCTTTCCGCACCGCGGCGTAGGTTTTGCATTCTTCTATTTTCTTGTAGATGCGGTTCTCTATGAAGATCTGCACGAGGGTCTTGCGGTGGAAATCGTCGAGGAGACTGTCTCTCTTGAGCTCAAGCTCCTGCTTGAGGAGCGACACAAGCTGATCCGTGTTCTGACGAAGCACCTCGGACACCGTGGTGTCTATCGGACGGCCGTTATGAATAACCACCATTCTTCCGGTTGCCGCGGTCTCACACGATGTGAAAGCGTACAGCGCTTTCATGGCCGAGGGGGCTTTCGTCCCCGGACTGAGTACGAGTTCGATCTCCACCTTTTCGGCCGTGAAATCATTGATGGTCCTGACAGGAACCTTCTTCTTGCGCACGGCGTCCTCGATCGAACTGGTCAGGCTTTCCGTTGTCTGTCCGTACGGCAATTCGGTGACAACAAGCCTGTTGTTCTTCCGTTGCTCGATGCATGCCCTCAGGCGAATGCGACCGTTACCATCGTTGAGGTCAGAGACGTCCATGAGACCGCCCTGGACAAAATCCGGCAGAACGGCGAACTTCTTCTTCTGGAGAATTGCGATCTGGGCTTCTATCAGCTCTACGAAGTTATGAGAAAAGATCCTGGTCGACAGGCCCACGGCGATTCCCTCTGCCCCCAGCATGAGTAGCAGCGGCAGCTTGCACGGCAGGGTGACGGGCTCCTTGTTCCGGCCATCGTAGCTAGGGACGAAGTGAGTGAGATCATTGTTGAAGATTTCGTTTCGGGCCATATCCGTAAGGCGGCATTCTATGTACCTGGAAGCGGCAGCCCGGTCGCCCGTGAAGATATTGCCGAAATTCCCCTGGCCCTCGATGAGATATCGCTTATTGGTCAAGTTAACCAGGGCGTCCGCAATGGAGGCGTCACCGTGAGGATTATACTGCATGCAGTGACCGACAATGTTGGCAACCTTGATGAACCGGCCATCGTCCTTGTCATGAAGTGAGTGCATGATTCGACGCTGCACCGGTTTGAGGCCGTCTTCGATATCCGGAATGGCCCTGTCACAGATGACGTAGGATGCGTATGCCAGGAAGTTGTAGTCCATAAGGCCCCGAAGCGGCCCGGGGCCATCCAGCATGGGCTGATGGTCTTCCGGCGCTTCGAACTCGGCATCGGGACCCCTGTCGGCCGACGCGCGCGTCCACCCGTTGCCGTTGAAACTGAATTCCTGTTGGGGCCGTTTACTCATGGAGTTTCTTCAATAATGAGGTTTTCCATTATGTACTGGCGACGTTCCTGGGTGTTCTTGCCCATGTAGAATCCGAGCACTTCCGGAATAGAATGTTCGCCGCGGATGTTGACATCCGTGAGGCGCATGTCGGTGCTTATGAAAGCTTTGAATTCGCCGGGTGATATCTCGCCAAGACCCTTGAATCGCGTTACTTCGCAACCCTTGCCCAGCTTCTTCACGGCCTTGTCGCGTTCGGCTTCTGAATAGCAGTAGATAGTCTCCTTCTTGTTCCGCGCGCGGAAGAGAGGGGTCTCCAGAATCTTGAGGTGCTTGTCCTTTACCAGCGACTCGAAGAAACGGAGAAAGAACGTGATCATCAGGTTGCGGATGTGGAGGCCGTCAACATCGGCGTCGGTCGCCAGAATAACGCTTTGGTATCGCAGGTTATCCACCGACTCCTCGATATTGAGACTGCGCATGAGGTTGTATATCTCGATATTCTTGTAAAGCGCATCCCGATGGAGATCGCAGACGTTGAGCGGTTTTCCCTTAAGGGTATAAATAGCCTGCGTGCTGACATCACGGCAGCTCACAAGGGACCCGGCAGCAGATTGTCCCTCGGTGATGAATATCATCGAGCCTGTCCCCTTCTGCTTTGCTTTATTGAGATGAACTTTGCAGTCCTTAAGCTGGGGAATCCTGATAGAGACTGCCTTGGATCTTTCGCGGGCCACTTTCTTTATACTGGTCAGTTCCTTGTGGAGCTTCTGGGTCTCCTGGATCTTCGTTATGAGTTTTTCGGCCGCTTTGGGATCGCGGTGCAGCATGTCGGAAACAATCTGGCGTATACGGTTGACCAGCGTCGCCCGTATTTCGGAATTGCCCAGTTTGTTCTTCGTCTGAGATTCGAATATCGGATCCTTCAACCTTATGGCAACGGCGGCGAGAATACCTTCCCGCACGTCGTCCCCGGTGAACTTCAACTTCGAGAACTCGTTTATACCCTTGAGAACACCCTCCCTGAATGCACTCAGGTGGGTCCCGCCATCTGTTGTGAACTGACCGTTGACGAACGAGAAGTACTGCTCGTTGAATCGATTGGTGTGAGTAAATGCCAGGTCCAGGGCCTTATCCCGGAAATGAAACGGCGGGTACAGCTTCTCGAACTGGCTCTCTTCGCGAATCAGGTCAATCAGCCCGCCGTCTGAAAGGAAGGTCTTGCCATTGTAGTTGATCTTAAGGCCGGCATTGAGATACGCATACATGCGCATGCGTTTGGACAGATGCTCTTCGTCGAAGACGCATTCGCCGAATATCTCGGGGTCGGGCACGAACTGGACGAATGTTCCATCTTTTTCGTCCAGCGCCCGGCCCTTTTGCTCTTTCGCCAGCACTCCCTGCTTAAAGCGGGCTTCCACTGCCTTGCCGCCGCGATGGCTGCGCACGGTGAATCGTGATGAAAGGGCATTGACAGCCTTGCTGCCGACACCATTCAGTCCAACACTGAACTGAAAAACGTCATCGTTGTACTTTGCGCCCGTGTTTATACGCGACACGCACTCGACAACCTTCCCCAGCGGAATGCCGCGGCCGTAATCGCGAACGGTAACCGTATCACCTTCGATAGTTATATCAATGCGTTTGCCGTGCCCCATGATGAACTCGTCGATTCCGTTATCGACGATTTCCTTCAAAAGTATGTAAATCCCGTCTTCGTAGTCACTTCCGTCGCCAATACGGCCGATGTACATACCCGTCCGCAGGCGGATATGCTCAAGCGAAGACAAGGTCTTTATCTTACTTTCGTCGTATTCAACTGTTTTCTTCTTCGCCATAGGAGAATGTCAATAGATGCGGTTTTCGGAGGGCTTTTCGGCAGTCTCGTTCCTCGGTTCCTGTTTAGAGGCCGGGAGCAACCGGATCGGCAGGGGTTACCATACTTCCACGATGCTCTCTACGATATCATGTGCCAGATCTGCCGCCGTGGCCGGAAGAGCATCTCGTTTCGCCACGGACAAACTGCCGACCAGGGAGAAGGTTGTGTCTCCGGCAACGTTCTTGCTTACAAGGATCTCGCCCGATTTCGCCACCCGGCAATCAATCTTTGCCTTGATAATCATACGGTACTCGTTGGTTCGCTTCTCCCTGTCCCTGTCGTATCTTATCGGCTGCAATGAATAATCCGACAGCGTTACCTTGAGAATCAGGTCCGCACTGTCCGGTCCGACAACCTGCAGCGTACCGTCTTTCTGGAATTCCCGTATGGCCGCAGAGGTCGTCTCCGTTTCTAGCAGCGGCTCACCGGCTTCATTGACGAATGTTGCCACGCTGATACTGCGCAGGTTTTTTGGAAGGGTCGATCCAAGCCGATAGCCAGCACAACCGGTAAGCGTTGCTGCAAGGCAGATTGCTGCGATTTTCACATGAAACATCCGGCTTCTCTTGCTGTAGGACTTACTTCTCGCTTTGATCATTGTCCTCAAGCTCCTTCTTTATTGTCTCGGCACGCGTCGTTGCATCTGCCGCGAGTTCTGATGATGGAAACCGTCTTACGAAATCCACGTAGGCAATATACGCTGCCTCCGGCTTTTTGGCTATCTTGTCATAGAAAACGGCTCGTTCGTAGTACAAACCTGCAAGTGTGCGATTTAGTTCCTTCAGCTTCTCCTGTGCGGCCTGCCTCTTGTTGCTCTCGGGATGAGATTTCAGGAAATCAGAAAACGCGGATATAGCATCCCGCAACGCCTTCTCGTTGCGGGGGCGGTCCATGGTCTGCTCATGCAGGCACATGCCGATCCGAAAAGCCGCATCTTCAGCATAAGCGCTCTCCGGGTAGTTCTGCGTTACCTTCCTGTAGGCTTCAACAGCCTTGTCATCGTCCCCGGCTTCCTCATGAATAGTTGCGATGAGGAACTGGATCTCAGGCACCCTCTTCCACTGCGGGGCATTGATCACGATCTTTTTGAAGAGGGGAATTGAATCCTCGGACATCGCGAATCCGGGCAAAACGATCAGCTTCCACCTGCGCGACGTCATTATGAGGTTGGCAATACGAAACTGGCGGTCCAGGGCCTCCCCGTAAGCAAACCGTCCCGGAAAGTTGTCAATCAGGTACTGGTACTCGGTGAAGGCCTTTTTATGGTGTCCCCGTTTCTCGAGAAGTTCTGCAAACCGCATCTGGGCCGTCGGGGCTTCACTCGACTCGTGCCACTTGTGAACCAGGGCCCTGTACTGTTTGGTTGCCTTGCGAACGATTCCTGCCTTCGCCAGTGAGTCTGCGTAAGCCAGTTGTTCGGCAGGTGTATCTTTGCGCGGCCTCCGGAAAATATTCGGCTTCTTCCGGCTGGACAGAGGATTTTCGAAATCATCGTCTACAGTAGTAAGCTCATTGACCTGGGCGCAAACCGAAGACACGGCTATCCCACAGGCCAATACAACACAAGCAAAGCGCGACAAATATTTGAACATAACGTCGAACAGGGTATATCCGCTCTTTTCCAACGGTCAAGAAAGATCAGCATGGTTCTGGTCTTGATTCTTGTTTCGAGGGTTCTTAGTTTAGACGGCGACGGGTGGGTTCTCCCCTACCATGGCAATGTTTACATAACAGGTGAAGCCTTTCACTTCTCATGACGAGGATGATAACGATGAAGAAAGTTCTTATTCCCACCGAGCTGGACGGGGTTGCCCGCCAGATCCTGGCCGACAACGGCAACTACGAGGTCGTCCAGGACGAAACACAGGGTTTACCTGCCCTTGCGGCCCAGCACCCCGATACATTTGCACTGATCGTTCGCAGCGAAAAAGTCACTGCCGAAGTGATCGACGCCCTGCCGGAACTGAAGGTGGTTGTCAGGGCCGGGGCCGGATTCAACACAATTGACACCAAGTATGCACGTCAGAAGAGCATCGACGTTATGAACACTCCCGGCGCAAACGCAAACGCGGTAGCCGAGGAAGTCCTGGCGCTCATGCTGGCCGATGCCAGGCATGTTATCCGCGCCGACGCGTCGACCCGCTCGGGAAAGTGGGAAAAGAAACAGTTCATGGGACGTGAGCTTGCAAACAAAACTGTAGGCATCGTCGGCCTTGGGAACATAGGCCGTCTTGTCGCGCGCCGTCTTTCGGGATTCGATGTTGAGCTTCTCGGCTATGACCCGGTGATATCAAACGAAAAAGCCAGAGAAGTTAATGTTACCTTAACGGATCTCGAACACCTGTTCGCCAACTCGGATTACATAACGTTGCACATACCGGAGAACGATGAGACTCGCGGCATGGTTAACGAAGAGTTGCTTTCCAAGGTCAAGAACGGTACGACCATCGTCAACTGCGCGCGGGCAGGGATCGTGGACGAGAATGCCGTCCGCGCGGCCAGGGAGGCTAGAGCGATAAGATTTCTGAATGACGTCTACCCAAAGGACGCCGAAGGGGAGAAGTCCGTGAGCGACATCGCGGACATCATGCTGCCACACCTTGGGGCAAGCACTGCCGAAGCCAACTTCAACGCGGCAAAGCGTGCGGCAGAGGAGCTCATTGACCTTGAGGAAAAAGGGATAACCAGCTTCATCGTCAATCGTGATATACCCGATGGGCTGGATGAGGCATACTGCGAACTCGCAAATACACTCGCACGGCTCTGTAAGTGCCTGGTTGGAAAGAACGCTGCGCCGAAACTCATAGAAACAAGCTTTTATGGTTCGCTGGCCCCCTTTGCCGACTGGCTGCTGGTTCCGATCGTTGCCGGCATATGGGAAGATTTCGACCGTTCAATGGACTTCACGGCCGCGCAGGCTTTCCTCAAAGAAATGGGCATCGATTATGTCTCACGGGATCCGGACCCCAACAAGGGTTACGAAAGCTCGATCACCGTCGACCTCACCGCCGAGATCGACAGCGAGAAGCTCAGGAAAATGAGCATAAGAGGAACGGTCGCCGAAGGCATCCTCATGGTCTCGAGGATCAACGAATTCAACAAGTTGTATTTCGAACCCGTCGGAGACACGGTGCTGTTCCTGTACGAAGATCGTCCCGGGGTTATAGGAACCATTGGCGTGAAGCTGGCAGAAGCCAACGTGAATATCGAGGATATGCGGAATCCGCACGACAAGAAGACGAACCGCTCCCTCGCTATCATGAAAGTAAACCAGCGGGTTCCGGGCGAAGTAATCAGTGACATCAGCAAAGAGATCAAGGCCCGGGCAGCTTTCAGTATCAAGCTGTAGCGGGAGATTGTCCGCCTAGACATCATCCTCCGGAAACAGCATCGCCGCTCCGAACTCCATCTGGAACTCGGGGCTGGTCGATAAGTCAAGGTGTTCGGTCTTCTCGACGATGCGACCCGCGTAGGAGGATTCTTCCTTCGACAGCAGCACCATCTTGGCTCCGAACGATGCTGTGTTGCCGACGAAGCGGATTTTGCTTCGCGAAATCTGCGGCAGCATACCTATGCGGCGCGCGTTACTCCGTCTAATAAAGTTCCCGAAAGCCCCCGCCAGCAGAACTGATCCAAGGTCGTCGGGAGATAGTCCCGCCCTGTTCAGCAGGATACTGATGCCAGCCCTGATCGCGCCGTTCGCCAGCTGCAGTTCCCGAATGTCTTTCTGGTACAGGGACAGCCTGTCTCCGGTTGCACTGGCTTCGCCGTCGGCGAGCACAAAGTTAAACTGGCCGTTATCGGCAATGATCCTGTTTCGTATCCTTTCGGGCACTTCCGGAGGGATTTCTTCCTGGCCGAGAATCCTTCCTGTTGAATCCAGCACTCCGGCTCGAAGCATGGCAGCCGTAACATCTATGAGGCCTGTCCCGCATATTCCCGAGGGCTTCATGTTGCCGATAACGTTGAACTCTACGTCACTGTTGAAGACAACCTTCTCTATAGCGCCTTGCATGGCCCGCATGCCGTTGATGATCCTGGCCCCCTCAAAAGCAGGTCCGGCAGCCACGGATGTGGCCGTCAACTTCCCTCCATGTGAGAGGACTATCTCACCGTTTGTGCCCACGTCCACCAGGAGTGAAGGTTTGGATTGCTGGTCAAGCCGTGTTGCAATGATTCCGGCAACTGTATCCCCTCCAACAAAGCCACCTATCTGTGGAAACACGACTACTTCCGCATCCGGGTAGATCGACAGGCCGATGTCGGCGGCTTTCAGATTAACCATGTCCCTGAACACGGGAAGAAAAGGCAGCTCACCGAGTGCCCGGGGATCAATTCTACAGAGGATCTGCTGCATAGTCGTGTTTCCCGCAAACACGGCCATGTAGATATCTGATGCATCGATCCCCGCCCGGCGCGCGGCATCGCCGGCCACTTTGTTGACTGCTTCCACTATTGTGGTGTGCAGAACTTCCAGTCCTCCGGACTCTTCGCGGCACTTCTTGATCCTCGAGAGTACATCGTCGCCGAACGATGTTTGCGGATTCATCATGCTCGCCACGGCCAGGTCCGTTCCGGTTACCAGGTCAACAATGGTTCCCACGATTGTTGTCGTTCCAATATCAAAAGCTATTCCGTAACTGGCGGCGGTAGTATCACCGGCCTGTACGCGGATGATCCGGTCACCGCAAAGGGTAGCCGTGGCCCTGAAGTCCGCCTCCCGCAGTGTCTCCGGGAGCTGCTGAAGAGTGGTAACTGTCGGGGTTCCCCGGTTCAGTGCTTTGACCAGGAGTTCCGCATCGGAATGGCTGTCGCCATGTTCCGGCTCCGGGATCTCGACAAAGCGTTTCTTAACGGCTGGATCAACTTCCAGTTTATCGCCCGTATCAGAGGAAAGAATTTTCTGGACGGCCTGGAAAAGAGATGACTCCGGAATCTCAACAATAAGAGCATTCTGAATTTTGCACTGGCACGCAAGACGGTATCCATCGGCGGCCTGTTCGGAGGAAAGGCATCCTTCCGCGTCCGTGCAATCGGCACATTCACCCGACACAATTCTGATAAGGCACTTCCCGCAGGTTCCACTTCCGCCACAAGGCGTCTCTATCACGAAGCCTGCCCGCGCGGCAGCCTCAAGGAGAATGGTGCCCGGCAGAACATAAACGCTTCTGCCGGACGGCTGGAATGTAACCCGTATCTCTCTACTCATACCCGTTGCCTCCGGTCCCGGTTTCCCCGTTGACGATATATGCCGGCAGATCGCCCAGGGCAGCAACCATCACACAGTCGCAGGTTCTCAGGCGCGATTCTGATTGATGTCCACCGGTGACAAGTATACACCGACACCCCAACTCGCAGGCAACTTCATAGTCGTGGATAGTGTCTCCCACGAGGAGGACACTTGCCGGATCGACTGCCAGGTCTTCCACCATTGCCCGTCCCAGCGCCAATTTCGATTCCCCGTAAAGATCCGACAAGCCGTGGATACTCTTGAAGTAGTCATCGATCTTCGTTCTCTCGAGCATTCTCATCAGGATGCCGGTTTCTGACGCGGACAGCACGGACATTGGTGTTCCCAGTGACTTGATATGATCCAGCGTCTCGATTGCATCCGGGCGGAGCTGTGCCGCCTTGGCTGCTCCATCATAATCGGCGTGGAATTCGCG
>PVBE012123991.1_pt1 | contig 17995 bp, 17 predicted proteins | sample 1631181 | NCBI WGS metagenome assembly PVBE01 (sample SAMN08397723, study PRJNA350692) | Marine metagenome, whole genome shotgun sequencing project. | isolation source: water | place: Pacific Ocean | collected 2012-04
ATCTTCAACCTCTTCGGCAATGCTAGCGACCTTTGTTAAACCGCCATAGCTAACGAAGACAAGGCCAATTGCTGCTATGAAACCACCTGAACCGCTACTAAAGAATGGTTCAAACTCGCCCAAGCCACGTGAGGTTTCAGGAAGGCCAGTAACCATGTACCAACCCATAATCGCAAGCAAAAATGCAACCATACCCATTTGGATCGAGGCACTGGTTTTTGACCCAATGATATTGAGGCCTGTGAAAAAAGCTATAAGGCATATAGCCGTCGGTTTAGCGGGTAAGTCCACTATGAGATTGAGGTATGCGCTCATCCCAACTAAAGCGAAAGCATCCTTCATGACCAGTGAAACCCAAGTAGAGACCCCACTTAAAGTTCCACCTGCAGGCCCTAAAGCTCTAGCTAAGAAATAATATAAACCACCTGCTCGAGGCATAGCTGTTGACAGTTCTGAGACACTAAGCATTGCTGGAATCGCTAGCAACCCCGCTACGAGATAGGCGAGAACTGCTGAAGGTCCGGCTTTATCAACGGCGAAACTAGGCAAGAAAAAAAGGCCCGCACTTATAGTACCTCCGGTACTGAGCACAAAAACGTGTCTCAGACCGAGGGATCTTTTCAGATCCGACGCCGTGGGTTCCTTACCGGCCATGCGAAATCTTAGCAATTCTCTGACTAGAACTGAAGTTATAGGTCATTATTCTTCCCAAAGAAGTTTTAAAATTTCCTCACCATACCGATTAATTATCGCTGGGCTTAATTCGTTAATTAATTCAAGATTGTCTAATGAATCCGGCATTTCCAGAATTAGCTTCTCAAAAACCGCATCCGAGACGATGCTCTCCGGTTGAACGTCATTGACCTTGGCGATACTTGTCCGGAATTCTTGAAGTTTTGTTAATTTTTCCAATTCTGGAATCTGGTTATATGTCGAAACAACCACTTTCCGACGTTTGAGACGAAACTCACGAATCTTTTTTGCTAACTCTAGTTTTGTTTGAGCGCGCACAGGAGCTGGGGAAGCGGTCAAGGCAGTAGAGATTTCCTTCAAGAAGATTGAAGGGTTCCTCTCTCTTCTGCTCCCGAAACGACGCTTTCTAGCCCATGAAAGATGAAGTCCATCTTCTGCACGGGTTAAAGCAACATACATAAGGCGCCGTTCCTCATCTCTTTCTTCTTGGCTAACAGCATGAGCGATTGGGACTAATCCCTCTTCAAGTCCACCAATGTGAACGACTTTCCATTCGAGACCTTTAGCAGCATGGAAAGTAAGGACACGAACGCGGTCGTTGCCTTTATCATAATCCCCGGCAGGCGAACCAGTATGCACAAGAAAGGGTATTCCTTTTTCTGCTAGTGCTTCTTCAATCAAAGCTATTTGGCTGTGTGTGCGAACAAGAACAGCCTGATCACCCCACTGAACATCACCTGAATTAATGCCTAATATTTTTTTAGCAATACTTTCAGCCTCAGTTACCTCATTATCTTCAGCACGCAAAGTTGGAAGCGTCCCATGCTGCTTACTAGGGATTAATTGAGATTCGTTTGGAAGGAGAAGTGCTGCAGCCGAGAGAATTTCAGGAGTAGATCGAAAGTTCCTTTTCAGGTGAACTGTCTCTGCCCCAGGAAAATAATCAACGAAATTATTCAGATAAGTCGAATCAGCGCCATTCCAGGAGTAAATAGACTGATTCGGATCCCCGACAACGCATAAAGAACTTTTATTCCCTACCCAAGAGCGAAGAAGTGCGAATTGCAATGGGTTCACATCCTGAAATTCATCAACAAATAAATCTTGAAATTTCCAATGACGAGCATCTGCATAATTTGTGTCTTCGGAAAGAAACTGAATCGCTAGCTCAAGGATGTCATCGAAATCAATACAATTTTTTTGTTTTTTAGCGGTAACAAACTTGCGATAAAATTCTCCGACTGAAGAAAACTGCACCAGATCCCGGCGACCAGTTTTCTCTGCTAGTGCAACATATTCAGAAGCAGGGACTCTTTGTGCAGTACACCAATTAATCTCGTTGAGAATAAAAGACCGTTCAGATGAGCTCAAGCTTTCAGGGAGAAGTGGAAAGAGGAACTTCTCCCGATTGGGAAGAAGCACAGGTTCAGTATTGACGCCCAAATCCTTCCATCGAGCTTGCAATTGAGCGTACGCTACAGCGTGAAATGTTCCGGCGGTCACATGATTCCCTAAGCCCAACCCTTTTAAGCGTTGCCGGAGTTCATTTGCTGCTCTTTTGCTAAAGGTAAGACACAGACTATGTTCGGCATCGATCCTCAAAGCCTTTGACTGGTAAGCAATACGGCGGGTTAAGACCCGAGTCTTGCCAGTTCCCGCTCCAGCGAGAATACGTAGTTGCTTCGCATCTGAACGAACAGCCGCAAATTGGTCTTCCGTTAAGCTTTTCTCAAGATCATCCACGGAGAGAGGTTACCCCCTAGAGCCTCAATCCGGCCACAAAAACATTAAGACATCAATATCCTCCAGATTCCAAATTGAGCTAGCGTTAGACATATGGCTTTCCCAAAGAAACTTTTAAACGAGAATGAAGGAATTATTTTGGACCTTCGCCCACATTGGGGAAGACTGGTCAGACCCATAGCAACTCTTGTATCCACTTTAGGAATCTGGATTTGGATAACCGCAGAAATTGAAATAAGAACACTTGAAATATTGATGATCGGAATGGGAGTGTACGTTGCTATCAAGGCATTACGTTCCTATTTGCATTGGAACTCTGAGAGTCTGACATTAACGACAGAAAGGGTTATTCATAGGACAGGACTCTTTCAAACAAATAGCTTTGAAGTCCCTTTGGTACGTATCATTGCCGTTTCATCCCAGCAATCATGGCTAGGCCGCCTCTTAGCTTATGGGAAAATTTCTATTGAATGCACTGGAGAACTAGCAAAAAAAGAGTTCCAACAATTCCCACAACCAACACTCATACAAAAAGAAATTAATCACGTTATCGAAACGCTATGAAATCATTAAATCAAAGAAACTGTGCCTAGATTAAACCTAATTATTGAAGGAAAATTTTTTCAGAAGGAGAAAACAATGGGGCCATTACAAGGTAAAAGAATAATCGAAATCGCTGGAATCGGCCCAGGCCCTTTCTGCGCAATGGTGTTGGCAGACCTTGGAGCTGAGGTCATAAGAGTAGATAGGGCTTCAGCTGTACCTGATGAATACCCAGAAACCCCAAGTATGGACCTTCTTAACCGCGGACGTGATTCAATAGCTGTTGATCTTAAGAAAGATGAAGGGGTTGAGACGATCCTAAGGCTAGTAGACAGTGCTGACGCTCTTATCGAAGGGTTTCGACCAGGTGTTGCTGAGCGCCTAGGAATCGGTCCAGAAATCTGCTTAGAGCGGAACCCCAAGTTAATTTACGGAAGAATGACCGGTTGGGGCCAGTATGGAAGTTACTCCAAAATGGCTGGACATGATATTAACTACATAGCCCTATCTGGAGTTCTGGGGCTTATCGGACGAGAAGGTCAAGGCCCAGTACCTCCTGTCAATTTAATTGGCGATTTCGGGGGAGGGGGAATGCTATTGGCTTTAGGTATTTGTGCTGCACTTGTTGAAACAAGCCTTAGCGGGAAAGGTCAAGTTGTTGATGCTGCCATGACCGATGGATCGGCTTTGTTAGCAACAATGGTTCACTCCTTTTCAGCTATGGGAATCTGGGGAGAACGAGGAACTAACATGCTCGATACTGGAGCACCTTTCTATGATGTATACGAATGCGCGGACGGAGAATACATATCACTAGGTTCCATTGAACCTCAATTCTATTCTGAATTAATGAGGATCACAGAATTGGAAAATGAAGAGACGCCCAATCAAATGGACCGCAATAACTGGGCATTAATGAAAGAAAAAATAGCACAAAAAATACAAACAAAAACTAGAGAAGAATGGGTGAAATTAATGGAAGGAACCGACGTTTGCTTCGCCCCAGTCTTATCTACTCAAGAAGCCTACGAACACCCTCACAATCAAGAACGTGAGACATTCGTAAAAATTGCAGGAGTAATGCAACCAGCACCAGCACCCCGATTTAGCAGAACACCAGGAGCAATATCGTCGCCACCACCACACCCGGGCCAGCAGACCGACGAAGTCCTTTCGCGACTGGGATTCTCAGCGGAGGAAATTGATTCTCTTAAATCCAGCGATGTCGTAAAATAAACCATTTGATGGTATCCGGTCATAAAAATTGCCTATTGCTCGCTTAAATCTCCATTGAGCTAGGTTTCCTGCCATTATTGACACATGACAGTAGTGAAAATAAACGCAATAACAGTCCCTGAAGAATTAGGGGAAGAAGTAGCCAAACGCTTCGCAGCTAGAGCGGGAGCTGTAGATGATGCCGAAGGTTTCGAAGGGTTCGAACTCTTCAAGCCAGAAGATGACAGGAATCAATGGCTAGTGGTAACACGGTGGGCTGATGACGCCTCATTTGAGAAATGGCGAGAATCGGGACAAGCAGCGCATGCACACCGGCCAAATTCTGGAGAAAGCAAAAAGCCTTTAGGGTTGTCTGCAGAACTTTGGCATTACAGCGTATCGGTAGCTTCAAAGGAGCAGAAATAGGTGGTACTAGGGGCGGCGCTCCGTGATGCACACACAATCTTTGCTTTCGTGCTTATCTTCTCTAACGCGATTGCTGGTATCTGGGGGGTTCTTCTAGATAAGAAAATTATTTCAAATCCTAAACCCTTTTGGTTCTGCATAGCCATAGCCCAGTTACTAATTTTCGTGCAGGCAATTATGGGGGTGTCTTTACAGGCAGCAGATGATTTGGAACCTAGAGATTTCCATTATCTCTATGGATTCTCAATGATTATCGCCGTCGCCTTGCTCTATGGTTACAAAAACTCAATAGGTCAGCATAGATTTATAATGTATGGGTTAGGTAGTTTTTTTATTATGGGATTGGGTATCAGAGCGCTTTTCCTAGGAAGCTAAACCGAAATGATAAAAAACCACGGTAATGCCTGTTCAAATGGCACACTTGCATTATGAATGATCGTGTATTGGTAACCGGTGGGGCTGGGTATCTAGGAAGCCATACCGTTCTGACACTTCTTGAGTCAGGTAAAGAAGTAGTTGTTTTAGATAACTTTTCAAATTCATCCCACCATTCAATTGATGGGATTGAAAGGGTCTGCGGGAAACGCCCTATCGTTATTCAGGCTGATGCACGGGACTCTCTAGCGTTATCTACCATATTCCAAAAATATGAGATAGGAGCTGTATTTCACTTCGCTGGACTTAAATCTGTTGAAGAATCAGTCCGAACCCCAGAAGTTTATTATGACGAAAATATCGGGATTACCTTAAACATAGTTGAACAAATGCGAATTGCTGGAGTGCAAACACTCGTGTTCTCATCTTCGGCAACAGTGTATGACCCCAGCGAAACTCCTCCGTACAGTGAAGCCTCAAAAACTGGCCCGAATAACCCATATGGGCAAACAAAACTGCTGATAGAACAAACTCTCATAGATCTCGCAAATATAAATAACCAATGGAGTATCGGCCTTCTCCGCTATTTTAACCCTGTTGGGGCGCACCCCTCTGGGCATATTGGAGAAGCTCCATCTGGGAAACCAAATAATCTAATGCCACTTCTCATGCAAGTAGGAATAGGTAAGTTAGATAAGCTTTTTATTTATGGCGATAACTACGACACCCCAGATGGTACTTGTATCAGAGACTTCATTCATGTGATGGACCTCGCTAGAGGACATATAGCTGCATTACGGTTTTTGCAAAAAACTAGTGGCGCCCATACTTGGAATTTGGGAACAGGAATTGGCACATCAGTAAGAGAACTAATCCAATTTGTGGAGAGAGTTACCGGAACGGAAATACCGAAAGAGGTTGTTGGGAGAAGGCAAGGAGATTCACCAGTTGCTCTAGCCGATCCCTCAAAGGCATTCAATGAATTGGAGTGGAGACCCGAACACACAATTGAGAATATGTGCATAGACCATTGGAATTGGCAGAAACTACATCCAGATGGTTACTAATACCCCAATACTCTTTCAAGGTATGCATTTGAGAAGTGGCCATCTGGATCTAGGCGCCTACGTATAAGCATGAATTCTTCCCATTCCGGATAAAGAAGAGATAGATCCTCCCAAGTAAGATTATGCATTTTCCCCCAATGGGGACGGCCATCGTATTCACGCATCAAGCTCTCAACTTGATCAAAATATTTTCTATGATCGCTGGTTTTGTAGACATGAACAGCAATGAATCCAGTTGCTCTTCCGAAAGAAGGGGATAGAGGTATATCATCAGCTCCTAACGAGCGAACCTCAATTGGGAAAGTGGCGGGGCTATCAAGCGATTCAGTTATTTTACGAACCCCGTGAAAGGCTTCAAGGAGGCATTCTCTGGGAATCGCGTATTCCATTTCTACAAACTTTACCCTTCGCTTTGAGCAAAATATTTTGTAACTAGGGGCAATACGGGTTTGAGTATTCCCAACCTTCAAAGTTCGATTAAAAGTACCTGGAGCGTGTTGAGGAAAATACTTCCAATAGCGATTAAGGCAATCGAATGCGACGTTCCTAAGAACTTCATCGTTCAGGAATTTAGCTACCCGATTGCCAGCATTTGGTGGATCGTTAGTTCTGTTATTGATCTTTAGCTCTGCAATTTCAGTATGAGGGTACCAATAGAATTCAACAAAATCTGACCGCCTATCTTCGTCATCGAATCTTTCCAATACGTGATTCAGCGAAGTAGTTAACTCAACGCCTTTAAGATTAAATGAGTTTACGCATTGCAATGTCACAGAAATCACTATGCCCAATGCGCCCAATCCAACCCTAGCTGATTTAAGAATGTCAGGATTTTGTGAAATTGACGTCTCAATAATTGAGCCATCACCCGTGGCAATTCGCAATCCAATTACTGCAGCACTAATGGAGGAATATTTGTGGCCCGTTCCATGTGTTCCAGTAGCTATCGCACCCGCTAAAGTTTGGGAATCAATATCGCCGAGATTAGGTAAAGCCATTCCCAGATTTTCTAATTCGGTATTCAAATTAGCGAGTGTTATCCCAGCTCCGACAGTAATTTGAAGCTGTTCACGGTCAACATTGAGAATCTGAGTAAAGGCATTGAGTTGAATAATCAGCCCATCGGTTACACAAATCGGGCTAAAGCTATGGCTAGAACCTACTGCACGAATTTTCCATCGATTTGCAACGCCCCTTCCAATAAGGTCAACGATCTCGTCCTCAGATGAAGGCGAAATTATCCCTTTAGTAAAAGCGGATTGATTCCTGCCCCAATTCGTCCACCTCTGTTTCAAAATAAATCTCCAAATGTTAAAAGATTAATAGTTGCAAGAGTCACCAATCTCGAAGATCGATAGGCCATTCCTCAACGACGTAACCACCATCAAGACATAACATCTTTGGATGTTTCGCGATAGTGGGATCGACATGAGACGGTTTCAAAAGGACAACATCGCCAATTTCCCACCTCACCGCGTCATCCCCTTCGGAAGGGAATAACGTAGTGTGCTCATCAGAGCAAATCCCAACAACTCCATCCTGCACGGAAGGCTTCCCATAATCCATCCCCAACGATTTGACACCTGCATTAGAAACAGCCCACCGACTGGCCTTCTCCACAGAAATAACTTTTGATGCAACCGAAAGACTTTCTTTAAATGGAAGTTCAATTTTCGAGTATCGAGTATCCATAAAGAGGTAAGAACCAGCTTGAATTTCAGTGGCAAGAGTATTGATATCAAATGTTCCGGTACCTCCTGCAGAAATAACGTCACCTCCAGCAATTAAATGTGCATCACGGAGCATCTCCATAGCCTCATTTACTTTTCTAGAACGCTCCTCCTTGTTTTGGGTAAACATAAGGTGACCCTCATAACCCATTACTCCACGAATCTTTAATCCATATTTTTTTGCATATGAGGTAAGGGTCTCTACTTCAGAGATATCACATCCGCATCTTGGGAGTCCGACATTAACGTCTATAAGGACCTCTTTGATGCCGCCTTCAGCAGCAGCAATGATGGTGGCTTCGGAGTCAACGGCCACTGTGATTCTAGCTCCGCTAGCTACTAATGAACTCAGCCTTGAAGCATCAAGCGTCTCGTTTGCTAGGAGAATATCTTCTTTGTGTCCAGCTTCTACTAAGCCTTCAATTTCTCGGATAGTTGCACAACAAAAAGATTTATGCCCATGGTTTTTAAGAATCCCAGCGATCATGGATGATTTAAAAGCTTTGACATGAGGGCGAAGGCTTAACCCCGGCCGGCACTCTGACATAATTTCAAGATTCTCATAGAAGATCTTCAGATCAAGAACTAAAGCTGGGGTATCAATATCCTGTAACTGCCTCACGAAAAGACCTTACAAAGAATCACATAGCTGCTGCAATACCAAGTTCAGCAAAGCCCTTCTTTAGATAGTTCTCTCGAAACATTTCACGTAGCTTAGTAGCTTGTTGATCGTAGTCTTCAGGGTTGCCCCAAGTCCTTCTGGGGTTCAGTATTTCATCGGGAACATTGGAACATGAAGTGGGCATGCGTAAATTAAGGATCGGTTGAGTCTCTAAATCAATGTCATCAAATTCGCCTGCAAGAGCTGCATTTAGGAGAGATCGAGTATGTTTTAAAGACATGCGGCTGCCGGTTCCATAAGGGCCGCCTGTCCAGCCTGTATTCAAAAGGATGCACCTAGTATCAAATTCTCCCATACGTTTCGCGAGAAGACCAGCATAAACATGGGGCTTCTGTGACATAAATGGGTCACCGAAACAAGCTGAGAAAGTAGCTTGGGGTTCTGTAACCCCTACTTCGGTCCCAGCAAGTTTTGAAGTGAACCCAGTGACGAAATGATACATCACCTCATCAGGATTAAGAATAGAAACCGGAGGGAGAACACCAAAAGCATCTGCAGTCAATAAAACAATCGTCTTAGGGTGGGGTCCTTTAGCCCCATCAGCGACCCCAGGGTTGCAAGTTAACGGATAAGCGAAGCGAGTATTCTCAGTACGTGAACCATCTGTAAGGTCAAATTCTTGTGGGTCTGTCTCTGAAATCTGCTTTCCTGCAAGTTTCGGAACATTTTCAATGAGCGTCCCTTTCATGCTTAAAGCAGCAGCAATTACAGGTTCATCTTCTTTATCAAGGTCAATTAATTTTGCATAACACCCGTCTTCAAAGTTAGATACCCCTGTATCTGTCCATACATGCTCGTCATCTCCGATTAAGAGACGATTAGGGTCAGCGGAAAGAGTTGTTTTTCCTGTTCCCGAAAGCCCGAAAAGTATTGCGCTATCATCATCGGACCCAACGTTTGCTGAACAATGCATGGAAAGTTGGCCTTTGTCAGGAAGAACAAAATTCATAACTGTGAACATCGTCTTCTTATTAACTCCGCAATAATCTGCTGGTCCTACTACCAGAGCAACCCGATTGACGATGTCCATAATGACTGCCCGATTGGAATTTGTTCCATCTCGTTCAGGTTCTGCAATAAAGGAAGGGACATTTATAATAGTCCAACCAGCTTCAGCCCGGTCACTGTCATCGCGAACGTTCTTTGGGAACATGATGTTGCAGAAATAAGCGTGTGTTGCATACTCACCTACGAACCTATACGGTTCAGCGAAATCAGGATCCCAGCCGCAGAAGACATCAGTAACGTACAAATCACCTTGTTTGGCATTTAGGTAGTTGACAACTCTTGGAAGTAGTTGATCAAATGCATCTGGGTCAAACTTAGCGAAACCATCTTTCCACCAAACAGTGTTTTCAACTTCTGGCCTCGCAACAGCGAACGTGTCAGTGACGGGCCTCCCAGTACACGAGGGGTCACTGTAATAGACAAGAGGGCCATCAACTCCTAGAACAGTTGAGTAAGCTTTTTGTTCAGTTTCGTTCCCGTCAATGCTTACCCGCCCTCGATCATTGGCGATAGCAGCATGAAAGAGTTCATCTTGAGATAATCCATAATGTAACGAAACGCCGTTAATCCCAAACTGGTTTTTGAGAGCTTCTGCAATATTGCGTGGGGGTTGATCTGTCATAGTAATTTGACCTCGTTGTCAGAAATTATTGAAGGAAATCCGGAGTGCCCATGTCTACTTCCGAACCCAAACGAAGATTTGTAGCCATTCCCGTGTCATTTAATTCAAAAATAACTCTTTGCCCTTGACGAAGCATCCGAAATATTGACCCTTCAAGAGCATCCGGAGATAGCTCATATTCAGTGAAGTTCCTCTCAGACATGACGACTCCGTCTCTTGTCCCAGGATCGTAAGATTTTATGACTCCCTGCAAGGCATCTCCTCAACTCATTGGATTTACAAAACAATAACGGACTTCAAGCGGCAGATGCGAACTGTGATAGCTTTTGCGATTTTTAACGAAATTAACCAAAATCACTATCATGTCGTCTTTGAAGCAATCTAATTAGTACGATCAACAATCATGGGGCAACTAAACGAACTTTCCGATGAGCAAATTAAACAAGTTATTCTGATTTTCAACGATGCACTTTCTCTGCATTGCGAAAGCCTAAATGCACTTAACGTCTACCCCGTCCCAGATGGTGACACTGGAACGAATATGTCATTTACTCTTCGTTCAGTTGTTAAAGAAATTGAAGAATCAGATAGGACCCCCAGTGCTCAATGGGATGCGATTCGTCATGGAAGTTTGATGGGAGCGCGCGGAAATTCTGGTGTGATCCTTTCACAGATCCTTAGAGGTCTAGCAGATAGCCTTTCGGAAGAAGTCTCAATTAATCATGGGGCCCTAACACGTGCATTTCGGCACGCTTCAACGGCAGCATATGGTTCTGTACTCAAACCCGTTGAAGGAACGATCCTTACGGTTGCTCGCGAAATTGCTGAGAAAGCAGAAAAAATAATTGAAGATAATTTATCGTTAGTTGATTTCCTCAAAGCGCTAGTTAAGGAAGGGAGTGACTCTCTTGATAGAACCCCAGATTTACTCCCTGTCCTCAAAGACGCAGGTGTTGTAGATGCTGGGGGCGCTGGTTATCTCTTACTAATTCAATCCTTTCTTTTTGTCGTGGATGAAACCCCAATTGAGCCACCTTTACAGGTCACAGCCAGAATTGAAAACATAAAAAAAATGCATGATGAGGGTGCCGGCGAGACGGTAGATATTAGTGAACTTCGTTACGAAGTCATGTTCTTTCTAGATGCAGATGATGAAAAAATAGATAGCTTCAAAGCTGACTGGTCAAAGATAGGTGACTCAATCGTCATAGTGGGTGGAGATGGGATCTGGAACTGTCACATCCATTCAAATGACATAGGCGCCTCAATCGAGGCAGGGATAAAAATAGGAAGGCCTCATAAAATCCGTGTTACCGACCTCCTTGAAGAACTTTCCCATAACGAAGACCACATAGAAATCGGCGGTGGAACCGAAATCACTCTTCCAAACCCCGAAACAGAAACATCAGCCGTAATCGCAGTCGTGGCCGGAGAAGGAATACACAAAATATTTGCATCAATGGGAGTTCATGCCATAGTCCGCGGAGGTCAGTCAATGAACCCTTCTGTGAGAGATCTTTTAGATGCAGTAGAGCAAGTCAATGCTAATGAAATAATCATTCTGCCAAATAACAAAAATATTATTCCTGTCTCAGAACAAGTAAATAAGCAAGTAGAGAAAAACGTAAATGTCGTTCCTACGAAAAGCATCCCTGAAGGGTTTTCCTCTCTGCTGGCTTTTGACCCCAAGGCAAACTCAGAAGCGAATGCCAAAGCTATGGCTAATACGGCAGCATTAGTTGTTACTGGGGAAGTCACCAAAGCCGTCCGAGATAGTGAAACAGATGCTGGGCCAGTCAAAGAAGGGGAATGGATCGGCCTTAGTCGCTCCGGAGTCGTTGTTTCCTCCGACTCTTTGGTCACGGCTACGCAGAAATTACTCGAAAATCTTGTTCAAGAAGAACACGAGATAGTGACAATTATTACCGGAGAAGGAAGCTCTGAAGAGTCAACCAACGAAATAGAGAAATGGTTAACAATTCAGTTCCCTCAAGTTGAAGTTGAAATTCATCAAGGAGGGCAACCCCTCTACCCGTACTACCTGGGAATTGAATAATTATGAGGCAGAGTTGATTCCAACAACTGCCCTAGTAAAAATACTTTCGCGCCATAGAGCAATACTTTCCTATGAAACAAGAAACAAAAATGACTGATGATGCCTCACCGCTTACCTTAGAGAACCTTTCAAAGCTTCCCCTGACTAGATTGCGGGGGGTTGGGCCTGCAAAAGAAAAAGCACTTTTGTCAATTGATGTAGCGTCAGTCCTTGACATCCTGACTCATTACCCCCGCAGGTACATAGATCGAACGAACGAAGCAAAAATAGAATCTCTACAAGTAGGTGAGGAGGGAATGGTTCTAGTCGAAGTCCTCAACGCTCAGAAAATAACAACACGAAATAAACGGCAAATGGTTACAGCGACTGTTTCGGATGGCACAGGAAACTTGTCATTGACTTTTTGGAACCAACCATGGAGGGAACGTCAACTTAGGATAGGTACCGAAGTAATCATCTTCGGAAAGCTAGAACGATTTCGGGGACAAAACCAAATGGTCAATCCAGTTGTTGACTTAGTAGGAGATAAAACTGGAAGGTTCGTCCCTGTGTATCCGCAGTCAGGTAAAGCTGGTTTAACAACATGGGAGTTTGCTACTTGGGTTAATGATGCGTTGGAAAAATCTAAAGCTCGAGGCTTCGCAGAACCTCTACCCCAATCGGTAATAGATAAGTACGGCCTTGTCAGTAGAGATATCGCTTTTCGAAAGATCCATAACCCGAATGGGATGCCAGATGTTATGCAAGCTAGATGCCGACTTGTTTTTGACGAACTCTTTCGTATCCAACTATTACTTATTGCAAGGAAACTTCAATTAGAATCCTCGGAAGAGGGAATAACTCATGAATTCTCAGGAAATTATGTAGCGAAACTTTTTGACTCTTTACCTTTTGTACCAACAAATGCTCAGCGGAAAGTGGTCGATGAAATCCTTGTGGACCTTCGTTCCAGTTACCCAATGCACAGACTTCTGCAAGGCGATGTCGGCTCTGGGAAGACACTGGTCGCCATAGCTGGATTGCTCTCGGTTGTTGAGGGAGGGAAACAGGGAGCGATTATGGCTCCTACCGAAGTACTAGCTGAACAACATTATTTGGGCATTTCAAAAATGCTCGCCGAATTCATGGTTGAAGACCACGGCAATCTGTTGGGTGAACGAAATATAAAGGTTGTTCTATTAACTAGTCAAACAAAAGCTCAAGATGGGAAAGCTATCCGAGAAGGACTCGCTTCAGGAAGTATTGACATAATCGTGGGAACGCATTCTTTGATTCAGGAGTCAGTAAATTTCTGCGATCTCGGCTTAACCGTGATAGATGAACAGCATAGATTCGGAGTAGACCAAAGAGCAGCCTTACGAGCGAAAGGAAAGAATATGGCAGTCCCTGATGTTCTAGTGATGACTGCAACGCCGATCCCAAGAACAGCCGCGATGACTGTTTACGGAGACCTAGACGTGTCCGTACTTGATGAGCTTCCTTTAGGGAGATCACCTATTGAAACGGAAAGAGTTGGCGATAACCCGACGTTATGGGCTGAATTGCAACAACAAGTTTCACTCGGGTATCAGGCCTTTATCGTATGCCCGCTCATTGAGGAAAATGAAAAAATGCAAACTGTCTCAGTTGAGGAAACTTACGAACGTCTTAAAGAGGGAGAACTCCAAGATCTCCGACTGGGGTTGTTGCATGGGCGGCTATCTACAATCGAAAAACAATATGTGATGGAACTTTTCCGCAAAGGAGACATTGATGTTCTGGTCTCAACCACAGTTATCGAGGTGGGTGTTGATGTCCCGAACGCAACAGTTATGGTGATCTTAGGCGCTGAAAGATTTGGCATAGCCCAATTGCACCAGCTGCGAGGTCGAGTAGGTCGTGGAACAGCAGAATCGAAATGCTATTTAGTCAGCGATGTAGAAACTGAGGAAGTAACAGAGAGATTGCAAGCGCTCGTTGATACAACAGATGGATTTGAGTTAGCGGAAATAGACCTTGAAATTAGGGGAGAAGGCACAATTATGGGAGTGTCCCAAAAAGGGAAAAACGATTTGAAAATAGCGTCACTCCGAAGGGACAAAGAATGGGTTCAACATGCTCGAGATGCAGCGTTTACTTTAATGACTTCAGAAAAAAACCTTCCCGAGATTTCTCTCCTTGCCGAAGAGGTTAAGCTTTTTTTCAAAGACGAAGAAGTGGAATATCTCTTTAAATCATGAAAGATGAGGGACTAGTTAAATGCATGAATTAGACCAGGTCTCAAGAATTCTCGCGTCAGCATTCACAGGTGACCCTTTCATGCAATGGCTTTTCCCTGGGAGAGAACACCAAAATAATGTTCAGAGATGGTGGGAATACATAGCCCATGCCAGTTTAAAAAATGGTAATTCACAATTCGATATTGATGAAGAGAGAACAACTTCCTCTATCTGGGAAAAACCAAAATTTGAGACAGAGAAAAAAAGCGATGATGAGGGCCTAACTACTTTCGTGAATTTCATTGAGCCTTTAGTAGGTGACCGTCTTCCGATTGTCCTTCAAGCTCTGCACGAGGTGAGCTTAGAACACCCAGAAGAACCCCACTGGTATCTTCAGGCTGTTGGAACTCGCCCAAACATGCAAGGAAAAGGGAAGGGGGCTGCTCTGCTTGTTCCGGTCCTAGATATCTGCGATGCAACCGGCCTTGGAGCGTATCTTGAATCTAGTAACCCAAGAAATGTGTCTTTCTATTACCGTCTGGGTTTTGAGATACGTAAAGAATTGCTTTTGGCAGATGGGCAAGCACAACTTACATGCATGTGGCGCAGGCCTAGGCCGACAGAGTGTTAAATGCCATCTGCGCCAAGAACAATGTCCCACCTATCCCAACAATCCTTACACCGATAGAAGACTATCATTCCCTTTTCCCAGCCTAATTCTGGTTTCTTACTTCCTAAATAACAAAAGCCACCACAATCAACGCAAATAATTTCATCTGGGAGATCCATTGCCACTAAGCCAGTCTGACGGTAATGTAGCGCATCATGCGAATCGTAGCTGGTACAGCCCGTGGGCGAAAGCTCACCGTCCCTTCAAATAGTAAAATTCGACCAACAAAGGATCGAGTAAGAGAGGCGATTTTTAATTCATTACATAGTCATGGCTTAGTTGAAGACCTTCGCTACCTTGACCTATTTGCCGGAACAGGATCTTTAGGTTTGGAAGCTCTATCAAGAGGGGCGAATTCAGTAGTTTTTGTTGACAATAATGAATTATCTGTAAATACGATTACCCATAATCTGCAGATGCTGGAGTTCGATAGCAAGGCAGAAGTAAGGCACCAAGATGCAGTCATGTATTTAAAAGAAAAGAGAGATTTTGATGTCGCAATCTTGGACCCTCCCTACGAATTCGGGCTTTGGAATCAGTTATTATCGCAAATTAAGTCAAAAGTGGTAGTTATCGAAACATCGCAAATAATTGCCCTAGATGCGTCCTGGAGCGTTATTAAGGAACAAAATTACGGTCAATCAAAGGTGTTAATAGCTAAGAAATAACGCTCATTCCCCCTTTATATGCATAGTATCTGGTTAATTGTTGGGTGCAGGCGTTGAATTTCCTACAATGGTATAAAGAGAAAGCAACAACCTGAAACATCTGGTAGACCACTCAAACAGAAATAGGTTAGCGAAATGACAAAAGCAATGTATCCGGGATCATTCGATCCGCTACATCTTGGCCACCTCAATATTGTTGAAATTGCTTCAAGCATTTTTGATGAAGTTGTAGTCGTAACAATGCAAAACCCTGAGAAAAAAAGCTTTCTCTCTCTTGAAGCAAGAGAAGACCTTCTCAAATCAAGTTTTTCCCACCTATCTAATGTTTCAACGGCGAATTCATCAGGTCTGGTCGTTAATACTGCCACTGATCTTGGAGTAACAGTGATTGTTAAGGGATTACGATCCACCGGTGATTTCGAGATAGAAATGCAAATGGCGCAAACAAACAAAACCGTGACTGGTATTGAGACAATTTTTATACCGTCTGAACCAGCGCATTCACATATCTCAAGTAGGTTCATTCGCGAAATCGCAACTCTGGGAGGCGACGTATCAGCGCTGGTTCCTGAAAGCGTTGCTAGTTTACTCACGGGGAGGCTAAACGATGAGTGAACACGATGAGACAGAACATTCCTTCGAGTCAGTGGAACCATATGAAGCACCAGAAGTAGAGAGATTGATCCAAGGACTTCTTAACGTAATTGATGCAGCGCGCCCAGTTCCTCTTTCCTCATCTTCAATGATTAACAAAGATGAAGTAATTTCTGTTTTGAATGATATTTCGCTCCGATTGCCTGATGAGATTCGAGCAGCGAGATGGCTACTCAAACAACGTGAGGATTTCCTCGCAAGAACACAAAGAGAGGGCGACGAGTTGATTGACCTTGCACGTGCTCGCGCAGGTCAGATGGTGCAAAAGTCTGAAGTGGTGAAAGCTGCAGAGGTTCGGGCTCGACGAATTGTTGAGGATGCCCAAGCAGAAGCTCGACGTCTCCAATTGGAAACCGAAGATTATTGTGATCAGCGACTCGCGAGTTTTGAAGCTGTCTTGAAGAAAACGCAAAAAATTGTCGCTGATGGTCGGTCTAAATTGCAAGGAGATCCACTATCGGAACTCAAAGAGGCGCATAGTCAAGATCAAGAAGACACCCAAAGCACACCTGAACTCTACGATCAGGACGAATTTGAATAAAGACAACTCAGCCTCAATGGATCTGGTAATTGACATCCCCAGCCTCTTTCGAAATGCAGGATCCTCCGAACAGATTGAATGTCAATGGAGCCCTTCAAAAATAGGAACGAGTTACTCATCAGCTGAAGAACTTCTAGGAGTACTCAACGTTGAAGCATTAACTGAAAAGATTACTGTAAATGGAAGCATTGATATTCATTGGGTAGGGCCATGTAGAAGGTGTTTAGAGGAAGCTAAAGGAATAACTCAAATACTCATTCAAGAAATCTTTGAACACAATGCTGCCGAAGGAGAGACTTTTGAATTCCCTTCTGGAGAGAAGTTGGACCTAAGGCCAATGCTTACAGAACAAACGCTTTTAAGTTTACCTTTAGCCCCACTATGTTCAGAAATATGCGAAGGACCTACAGGCACCGAATTTCCTATTGATATTTCGCAAAATCAAACAAGCGATAGTAAACAGATTGATCAGAAAGACCCCAGATGGGCAGCTTTGGATGTATTGAAGTTTGATGATGATCACAATCACACCGCCTGAGAGGGTGCAAGATCCTCTCTCCTTCGGTAGGATCAACCCTGCGCAGGTTCCAACTTGCTAACTCACTAACTAATTTGGATTTAAAGATGGCAGTACCAAAGAAGAAAACATCAAAAGCGAAAAGCAGAAGCCGTCGTAACTCTGCATGGAAACTTCACGCAACAAGCACCAATTCTTGCCCACGATGTAACGCAGCACGGCGGCCGCATCATGTTTGTGGTAATTGTGGCTGGTATAACGGTCGTGCCGTTATAGAGGTTGACTGAGAATCAGGAAAAAATGCCTACACAACATCTGCCAATAGCCATTGACGCTATGGGGGGAGATAATGCACCTGGAGAAATTATAAAAGGTGCTCAACTAGCCCACGATTTAGGGATACCAATCTTGCTTGTAGGTACTCCGCAAGCACTTGAAGGGATTGAAAGTATCCCTACCGTAGAAGCTAGCGAAGTTATTGAAATGGATGATGATCCTGGGCAAAGCGTTAGAAGAAAAAAAGACTCATCATTGGTTCGCGCAGCTGAGACAGTAAGAGATGGGGAAGCTTCTGCAATGATAAGTGC
>PVBE010132162.1_pt1 | contig 17994 bp, 14 predicted proteins | sample 1631181 | NCBI WGS metagenome assembly PVBE01 (sample SAMN08397723, study PRJNA350692) | Marine metagenome, whole genome shotgun sequencing project. | isolation source: water | place: Pacific Ocean | collected 2012-04
CGGACAGCCCTCGGGGAGCTTCGGCGCGTCCTTCACGCGGTAGAGGCTCTCGCCCACGACCTGCAGGCCGTGCTCGAAGAGGTGGACGCGGATCTGGTGGCGGCGGCCGGTGTCGATGGCGCACTCGATGAGCGAGAAGTCTCCGAGGCGCTCGAGGACGCGGAAGTGGGTGGAGGCGCGCTTGCCGCCTGTGGGCGGCTCCGCCATCTGGCGGTCGGGCTGGTTGGGCTGGGGGCCGATGGGGAGGTTGCAGGAGAACTCATCGGGTGGCGGCGAGCCCGACACCAAGGCCAGGTATCGCTTCTCGATCTCTCCGCGCTTGAAGAGCTCCTTCAGCGCGTGGAAGGTCTCCTCATCACGCGCCACGACGAGGAGGCCCGAGGTGTGACGGTCGAGGCGGTGGACGATGCCTGGCCGCTCCGCGCCATAGGTCGTGGGGAGGGGACCCAAGAGGTGCTCGGCTGCGTCGGCGAAGGTCTCTCCGCCCACGAGGCGGTCGGTCGCGTGGACGAGGAGGCCGCAGGGCTTATCCAGGACGGCGAGGTGCTCGTCCGAGTGAATGACGCGCACGCCGTGGGAGAGATCCTTCGGCTTGGCTTGGCCGTCTTCGAGCTGGACGCGCAGGCGCTGGCCGACGCGGACCTTCACGTTCGAGCGAACGACGCGCTCCTTGTCGATCTTCACGTTGCCCTTGCGCACGAGCTTTTGGAGCTGGGACTTCGTGCGCCCAGGCACGAGCTTCTCGAGCACCCGGTCGAGTCGGTTCACCCCGAGGTCCGCGGGGATCTCGAGGTCGATGTCGTAGGCGGGCTCGCTCATTCGGCGGCGCGCAAGAGGTCGAGGCGCGCGATCGCGCTCTTCACGGCGAAGCCGCCACAGACGGCGAAGGCGAGGGAGACGCCGGCCTGCATGTGGTGGTCGAGGAAGAAGTTTCCGAGGGTGAACATCGAGCCGTAGATGAGGCCCAGGCCGCCGAAGATGCCGATGAGCGCCGCCGTGCCCTCGCCTTCGGGCGCCTTCACCTTGGAGAGCGCGCGCACCGGACCCCAAGCGCCCACGGGCCGCACCTTTTCATAGAAGGGGACGAGGCTCTTCGGGTCGGGGGTTTGGGTGAAGAGCATTGAGAGGAGCGAGGTCCCGATCGAGGCGCCGACGACGAGGATCAGGCGGCCGGTGTCCAGGAGCGAGCCGCCGCTCGTGAGGGGGCCGAGCTCCCACTCGAAGCCGCCGAAGGTCAGCGTGATGGTGACGACGCTCGAGGTGATCATGGCGACGATCTCCGTCGAGGCGCGCACCCTCCACCAGAGCCAGCGACCGATGTAGACGGGGCCGACTCCGCCCAAAAAGGCGATGAAGAAGGTGAAGAGGTCTGAGATGGAGCTCGAGAAATAGGCGAGCACCCCGCCCAAGGTCATGATCACAACTGAAGAGAGGCGCGCGGCGAGCACCTCTCTCTTCGCTTCGGCGTCGGGGTTGATGAAGCGCTTGTAGACGTCGTTCACGAAGTACGAGGACGCGAGGTTTACGTGGGTGTCGATGGTCGACATGAACGCAGCGAGGAGCGAGGCCACGACGAGCCCCAAGAGCCCGATGGGCAGGAACCTCGTCATCATCGCGACGTAGGCGAGCTCGGAGTCGGTGCGGGCGAGGACGTCGCCGGAGCGCACCGCGTCGCCGACATCTACCTTCGCGAGCGGCGCGCCCATCTCATCGATCACCTCGAGCGGCATGACGCGGAGCCCAGCGTCCGTCTGGATGGAGATCGCCTCGGCGGTCACCTCTGCCACCGTGCCCGCCGCGGGCGCGTCGACCGTGCGGACCGGGAAGATCGCGAGGGAGGCGAGGGCGACCAAGACCCAGATCCAGGGGCGCATGGCGTAGTGGGCGATGGAGTACCAGAGGACGGCGAGCATCCCGTGCCGCTCGTCCTTGGAGGCAGAGACGCGCTGGACCGTGACGCCGCCGCCGTCGACGGACTGGCTCGACCACCAGGCGACGCCTAAGTAGACGGCCACGGTCGCTACGGGCACCGTCCAGAAGGTCGGGCTCATGAAGCCGCCCTCGCCGGGGCTCGGGATGAGCGAGAAGGTGTCGGCCGCGACCGCGATGCCCTCGCTCGAGAGCCGCTGGGTGAGGCCCGCCATGCCCTCGACCGCGCGCCAGGAGAACCAAGCCAGGGCGATGCCGCCCGTCATCGCCATGGCGAACTGCAGGAGGTCAGTGATGACGACTCCCCAGAAGCCAGCGAGGAGGGAGTAGCTGAGGCTGATGCCGCAGGCGGCGGCGATGGCCGTCATCTTGTCCACGTCGAAGAGGACGTCGACGATCTTGGCGGCGGCGAGGATCACCCAGCAGAGGACGATCGTGTTGGTGACTCCTGCGTGATAGAAGCCCAGGAAGCCGCGCAGGATGCCGGCGCTCTTGCCGCCGTAGCGGAGCGTGGAGAGCTCGGCCGTCGTCATGACGTTGCCGCGCCGCCAGTATCGCGCGAAGAGGAAGACGGTCATCATCCCGCCGACGGCGTAGCACCACCAGAGCCAGTTCTTCCAGATGCCGGAGTCGCGCACCCAGCCCGTCACGACGAGGGGCGTGTCAGCAGCGAAGGTCGTCGCGACCATCGAGGTGCCGGTGATCCACCAGGGGAGCGAGCGACCAGAGAGGAAGTACTCGGCGCTGCTAGAGCCCGCCTTCTTCGCGAAGCGCAGGCCGACGATGACCGCGAAGGCCACGTAGCCGATGATCACCGACCAGTCGATCCAGTGGAGCTGCATGCAGAGGAGCCTAGCGGACCGGCGCTCGCCTCACCACGCGGAGGTGGTCTCAGGCGAGGTCGTGGCGTTTGAGGAAGGCGAGCGTCCGGGCCACGAGGTCGGCCTGGACCTCCTCGGGTGGGCGGTAGGGGACGTCCGGGTCGGTCTTTCTGATGCTGAAGCCGTGGTCCGCACCGTCGATGATCTCGAGGGTGTGTTCAGCACCCAGGGAGGGGAGGTGCTCACGCAGCGGCTCAAGGGGCGCGAGGGCGTCGCGGGTCCCTTGCAGGAAGAGGGTCGGGACGCGGACCTCGGGGAAGTGCGCGACGCGCGGCTTGTGCGGTGCCTTCGGGCGCTGCAGCGGGTAGCCGAAGAGCACGATGGCGGCGCACTCCTCGCCCTCTGCGGCGAGCATCGTGCTCGCGCGGCCGCCCATGGACTTGCCAGCCAAGACGAGCGGGCGGTCGGGGAAGCGCTCGCGCGCGTGGGCGCAGGCCTCTTTGTGCGCCTCCAAGAGGACCGGCATCCGATCCGGCGGCATGCGCCGGTCCTCGCGCGCCGCGCGCTCGGTGTAGGGGTAGGCGAAGCGCAGGACGGGGAAGCCTGAGGTCGCGAGCGCGCCCGCGACCTCCACCATGAAGGGGCTCTCCATCGGCGCGCCCGCGCCGTGGGCGAAGACGATCGCGGCGCCGTCTCCTTCAAGAGGGAGGTCCCACGCCGCTGTGAGGGAGTCCACGTACTTGCCCTCAAAGGGGATGGAGAGGCGCTCGCTCAACGCTCCCTCCCGCAGCTGACGACTCGTCGAGAATCTCGATGCGCTCCCATGGGGTTCATGTTGGACTGATCGCTCGCCGAGAGGAAGCCTCGGCACCACGTCATGAACAGGCAACCAGAGCTCTTCCCCACAGAGAACCCGGACAAGACGAGCGGTCTTGAGGGTTTCGAGCTCCGCGAGGGCTTCCTCGCGCCGGAGCGCACCAGCACTCTGATGACGGGCCTCTTGGAGACCGTGCCCTGGGTGATGGAGGAGATCACCATCTTCCAGAAGGTCATTCCTTGTCCGCGGCTGACGGCTTGGTACGGCGATGAGGGAGCGGGGTACATGTACTCCGGGATCCCGCACGAGCCCTTGCCGTGGACGGCGGAGCTCAAGGCGCTCTGCGAAGAGGTCTGCGTCGCGACCGGCGCGCGCTTCAACAGCGTGCTCTTGAACCTCTATCGAGACGGGGAAGACTCCGTCTCCTGGCACCGAGACGACGAGCCCGAGCTCGGCAGGGACCCGGTGATCGCCTCCGTGAGCCTCGGCGCGACGCGGCGCTTCAAGCTCCGGGACTTAGCGACGAAGGAGACTCATGACCTCGAGCTCACGGACGGGACCCTGCTCCAGATGAGCGGCCCCTCCCAGCGGGAGTGGGAGCACTGCGTCCCGAAGACCAAGCGGCCTGTGGGGGAGCGCATCAACCTCACCTACCGCTGGGTCGACCTGGCGGAGTGAAGGTCTGCTAGCGGCCGTCTTCGACGACGGGGAGGTTCAGGCCCTCGGGGAGCTGGAAGCCTTCAGGGAGGCCACCCGGAAAGAGCGGCGCGCCGTCTTGGGGCGCGCCCTCTGCGGGCGCCTCCTCTTCGACCACGATGGGCTGGACGAGGTCCGCCATGCGCTTCGAGAGGTTGGTCTTGCTGAAGGGGGCGAGCTCAAAGAACCAGCCTGAGAGCTTGGCGTTGAGCTCCTCGACCTCGGCTGCGATCTCCTCTGCGGAGCGCGCGGGGGTCTCCTCGCCCTCCTCTAGAGGCGCGGGCTCAGGCCCGAGGGCCTTGAGCTGTTCAGGACCCTCGGAGCCGTCAGAGACGCTGAAGACGGCGTAGAAGGTCTCGGACTCCGGGACCTCGGAGACGGAGTAGATGACGACGTCGACGAGCAGGCCGTCGAAGGTCCAAAAGCGCGTCGTCGTCGGTGTCGTGTTCTCGAGCTCGATGCCCTCGCCGGAGCTCACGTCCACGAAGTTGAGGTACTGCAGCGCAGAGCCCATTCCGGCGGCGACGGCCTCGTACTTCGGCTCGGAGCCCTCGGGGATGTTGTAGACCTCGAAATGCTCGATGTCCTCAGAGGCGCGCGCGACGAAGACCTCTTCCATGTCGGGGTGGAGGGTCTCCACAGCCTGGATGCGTTCGCGCGGGAGCTCGAGGATCTGCTTGTCGAGCCAGGCGCCTGAGTCTTCGGAGATCGTGAGGTCACCGGAGACGAGCCAGGACTGCTCAGAGTCCGCGACGCGCACGTAGAAGGAGGGGTCTCCAGCGCCAGCGCGGCGGTTGCCGATGATGACGGCGGTGATCGCGCCGCCGTTGGCGTCAGTCAAGGAGACGAGCTTGGACTCGGAGTCCTCCTTGCCCGGACCCTCGACGCCAAGCCGCACGTAGTTCGCAGTGACCTTGGTCTTGGCCTCGATCTTCTCAGCCTCTGAGAGCGCGATCAGCGTCTTGCGGACCTCCTCCATCTTCACGGGGTAGCCGTCCTTGGCGTCAAGACCCCAGCCGCGCTCGGACTTCGAGACCGACCAGGTCTCGCTCGTGCTCGAGACAGTGATTGAGGCGACGTCGTTCAGGCTGTCAGCGAGCAGAGGCAGGAGCGCCGCGTCACCCGTGAGCTCTGCCTTCTGCGGGCCTTGGGATTCGCGCTGCGTGAGGCCGATGCCGAGGAGGACGAGCGCGAGGAGACCGAGCTTCATGAGGGTCTTGTTCTGCATGGTTCAGCTCCGCTTGCGGCCACTGCGTGTGGCGGTGACGAGGAATCCAAGGAGGAGGATGAGGGCGGGCAAGCCGAAGACATTGCTCGCCTTTACGACAGCGCCGACGTCCTCGATCTTCTTGGCGAGGGAGTGCTGGACCGCGCGCAGCTCTTTTCGGGTTTGAACCTGCTCTTCACGGAACTGCTCTCTCTCGGCGCGCTGTTCGGATGAGAGGATGACGGAGTTCACCCCGCCGTCCTTTTGTTGCTGTAGCTCTTGGATCTTTCGCTCGGTTTCTTCGAGCCTGGCTCGGAGCTCGGCCTCCTGGGTGCGCGCCTCTTGGTCTGCGTTCCGCCTGATCTCGTCCAAGTACTCGAATGGACGGTGGAAGGAGCCGCGGCTGCGCAGGCTGATGAGGTCTGAGCTGCCCGCGAGGTTGTCGATCGCGTTCACGAGCATGTCGCCGTTGTTCGCCTGGGGCTGGGCGATGCGCATGCCGAAGAAGTTGCTCACCTGCACCCACCAGCGGTCCTGGAGGAGGTCAGCGTCGGCGACGAGCACGACCTGGATCGGCTCTGTGGAGTCTTCGATGTGGAGCGGCTTCTCCGTCGGGGCGACGCCCTCGGTGGTGGGGTCCTCTGGGAGGCCGCCGGGGTAGGCGCTCTTCACGTCACCCGTCAGGCGCGCCGCGAGGGTGAGGCGCTCTCCGCCAGGCAGGTACTCACGGATGAGGCGGGCGGGGTCCGGGCCGAAGGAGATGTTCATTCGGTCCACGAGCATCGCCTCATCGCTCGATTGGATGAGCGGTGTGAGGGTCGTCGTCGCGCCCTCGGCTTGGAGGAAGTGCCCGCCGATCCCCACGCGCAGCTGGTTGAGCTCCGCAGTGACCGGGTCCTCAGAGTCGCAGGCGTCTCCGTCGAGGCCGAGGAAGACGACGAAGTCCGTGCGCTGGTTCTGCCACATGACGGGCAGGGCGTTCAGACGGTCGGCGACGACCTTGTCTGTCGGGAACTCGACGCCCCAAGCTGCGAGGAGCGGGCCGAGATCGCTCGTGCGGTTGGCAGTCATCGCGGCCATCGGGTTCGACGGGTCTTGCGGCGGGATGTCCTGCTCGCAGTGCGGGTCGAGGTAGAAGACGGCGTGTCCGCCGCCGATGACGAACTGGTCGATCGAGTAGAGGAGCTCGTCCGAGAGCTCCTTGGGGTGCACGACGAGGAGCACGTCGACCTCTCTAGAGATCTCCGTCGCGGAGGCGGGATCATCTCTAGGTCGCAGGTCTGTTCGATCGTCTCGATGATGAACCAGGGCTGCGGCGCTGCCTGCGGCTGCATCGGATTGACCGGTCCGCCGTTCAAGGGGAGCGTCGTCAAGAGCCCGACGGTCGTGCGGTCAGGGTTCGCGAGGCGGTAGACGAGCTTGGAGAGGTCGTACTCAAGGAACTCCTCCCGCCTGAGCTGGAAGAAGGGGATGAGCTCTTCGCCGTCCGTGGTGTTGGTGCCGATGAGGCCGAAGTAGAGCATCTCACCCGCGTTGTTCACCGGGACGCCTTGGATGCCATAGCCCACCGCTTGGTCTTCCTCTTCGCTGAAGGGCTCAGGCTCGATGATCTGCACGTCGAGGCGTGAGCCTGCGATCGCCTGGTACTCGACGAGGAGCTCTTCGACGCGGCGCGCGTAGTCGCGCAAGTCCGTGAGGTCGTTCGCCATCGACTTCGAGAAGTAGAAGCGCAGCGTGACGTCGTCCTCCATCCCCTCGAGGATGGCGCGCGTGCCGTCAGAGAGGGTGAAGAGCCCGTTCTCTGTGAGGTCGAGCCGCGCCTTCCGGAAGAGGGTGGAGCTCGCGAGGTTGACTGAGAAGAAGAGGACCAGGCAGACGATGAGGCCCTTCATGAGGTTTCGTTTCGGATTCATGTTCGTCACCTACTCGCCTTTCTTGGCGTCCAAGATCAGGGTGTTCGCGAGGAGGAAGCAGCCGATCAGCGAGGCGTAGAAGATCACGTCACGCAGATCGATGACGCCCTTCGAGATCGAGTTGAAGTGCGTCATGAAGCTGAAGGAGCTCACGGTGTCGATCACCGCTTGCGGCGCCCAGCCGGTGAAGAAGTCGAGGACGGCTGGGAGGCCTGCGAGGATGAAGAGCAAGCAGCCGACGATGCTCACGATGAAGGCGATGACCTGGTTGTTCGTCACAGCTGAGATACAGGAGCCGATGGCGAGGTAGCCTCCAGCCATCAAGAGGCTGCCGACGTACGCCGCGAAGATGACGCCGTTGTCAGGGTCTCCGAGGAAGTTGACGGTGATCCAGATCGGGAAGGTGGCTGCGAGCGCGACCCCTGTGAAGGCCCAGGCGGCGAGGAACTTGCCGAGGACTGCTTGTCCCGTGGAGATGGGCAGGGTGAGCAAGAGCTCGATCGTCCCAGTCTTTCGCTCCTCAGCCCACAGCCGCATCGAGATCGCCGGGACGAGGATCAGGTAGAGCCAGGGGTGGAAGAAGAAGAAGGGGGCGAGGTCCGCCTGCTCGCGCTCAAAGAACCCGCCCATGTAGAAGGTCAGGATCCCTGTGAGGAGCAGGAAGATGACGATGAAGACGTAGGCGACGGGCGTCGTGAAGTACCCGCGCAGCTCGCGCTTGAGGATGGTCGTTGTGCTCTTCATGTCTTACCTCAACCTCGAACCGGCTCAGCGGCGGTGGTGATCTCGCGGAAGACCTCGTCGAGGCGTCCGGAGGGGGAGCGCTCTTTTAGCTCTTGGGGCGTGCCGTCGAAGACGAGCTTCCCGCGGGTGATGATGATCGCGCGGGTGCAGACCGAGTCGACCTCCTCGAGGATGTGCGTGGAGAGGATGATGACCTTGTCCTTGGACATCTCCTGTATCAACTCACGCACCTCGTGCTTCTGGTTCGGGTCGAGACCGTCGGTGGGCTCGTCGAGGATCAGGATCTCCGGGTCGTGGAGGATCGCTTGAGCGAGGCCGACGCGGCGCTTGAAGCCCTTCGAGAGGGTGTCGATCGTCTGGTCGAGGACGCCGGAGATGTGGACCTGGGCGACGACCTTTGCGATCCGCGCCTTGCGCTCGGAGGCGGGGACGCCGCGCACCTCAGCGATGAACTCAAGGAGCGTCCTCGGGGTCATGTCCGGATAGAGCGGCGCGCCCTCGGGGAGGTAGCCGATTCGACGTTTGGCGGAGATGGGGTCTGCGCAGACGTCGACCCCACCGATCTTGACTGCGCCACCCGTGGGGGTGAGGAAGCCGGTGATCATTCGCATGGTGGTCGACTTCCCGGCGCCGTTGGGGCCGAGGAAACCGAGCACCTCGCCGGGCTCGACTGAAAAGCTGACGCCGTCCACGGCGTGGAAGTCGCCGAAGGACTTCTGTAGGTCCTGGATCTCGATCATCGTTCTGGTGCTCTCTTGGTTCCGCTCTAGGGGGATATGGGCGCTGTGCTGTGCGCGGCGGGGAAGATTCGGGCAGAGATTCTAGGGATCTCCACGTTGATGGCAACCAAAGCATCTACGACCGCTCCCTCGGGGCCGTTGGACCCCGATGGCGACTTTCTGAGCCCGTTCTCGGTATCTTCTCGCGCTCGAACACAACCAGAGGGCCAAGGGTCCTCTTCGATCCCACTCAGCATGCTCACCATCGCGCTCACACTCCTCGCTCTCGCACCAGACGAACCTGCCGCCGCCCCCTCTGACGATGGGAAGCCCGAGGAGGCGGAGGAGTGGACTGGCACGCTCAGCGCCGGCCTCACCACCTCGAGCGGGAACACCGAGCGCAGGAGCATCCACGCTCAAGTGGACGCCGCGCTCCGCCAAGAGAAGCGCAGGTACTCCGTCGGCTTCGACTGGCAGTACGCTGACGAAGCAGAGGACGGCCCGAGTGAGCTCTTGGAGCGCCGCGCTAGCACCAACGGCCAAGTGGACTTCTTCCTCGACGAGCAGTCCTACCTCCTCGTGACCGCAGATGTGGAGACCGACCACAAGGCGGAGCTCGAGCTGCGCTACTCTGCCGGTGTCGGTTATGGATACCAGGTCGCCGAAGAGGAAGACTGGAGCCTCTCCTTAGAGGCAGGCATGAGCGTCATCAACGAGCAGTTCGTCGGAGTGGATGAGGACAGCTACCTGTCCGGTCGCTTCGGTTATGCGCTGAAGCGCGACATCGGAGAGCGTTGGACCTTCTCCCAAGACAGCGAGATCTTCCCGAGCTTCGAAGAGACCGAGGACATTCACCTTGAGGTCGACAGCAGGCTCAGGTGCGATCTCTCCGACAACCTCTACGGTCAGTTCCAGTGGCTCTTCGACTGGGACAACACCCCTGCGGACGGCGCCGAGCGGGCAGACCACCGCCTCCTCCTCTCTGTGGGCTACTCCTTCTGAGCGCGAACTGAGACATGATCACAGTGTTCTTAATGTTGATTGGTGCGACCCTAGCGGGCGGTCTCGTCCCGCTCTTTGCGTCGCGCTTTCGCGAGGGCGGGCTGCACTTGCTGGTCGCGGTCTCTGCGGGCTTGGTGCTCGGCGCCTTCCTCTTCCACTTGGCGCCGGAGTTCTTCGAGACCGTAGACCGGTCCGCGAGCGGCGCGACAGCGGGCCTGATCCTCGGCTTCGTTGTTATGGCGGCGTGGGGCCTCTACCGCTCTAGGCAGGCTGACCCTGACTCGGACCCGCACGGCCGCGTCTGGCTCTCTGCGCTCCTGGGGATGAGCGCGCACGCGATCACCGCTGGAGTCGGTCTGGCGCTCTTCATCGAGTCGGAGAGCTTCGCTGTGCTCCTCGTCCCGTTCCTCTGGCACAAGGCCACAGAGGGCCTCTCGCTCTCGTCTCTCTTGCAGCTCTCGGGCAAGGGGCCGATGAAGACGGTCGGTTACCTCACCCTCTTCAGCCTCGCGACGCCAGCCGGGATCCTGCTCGGTCTGGCAGGGATCGGCGACGAGCTCGGCTTCACCGCTGGGCTCGCCGCGGGCTCGTTCCTCTACGTCGTCTTCTTCGACTTCCTGCCGGAGGCCTTCCACGGCGCAGGGAGCAGAGCGCTGCGAGGGGTCGCCCTCACAGTCGGGCTCCTGCTAGGGGCAGGGGCGGGGCACGCTCACGAGGGCGCGGAGCATGACCACACGCTCGGCGTCACCGGCATCCTCGAGGAGGGTTGGCTCGTGCTCACCCAGATGTCCCCTTGGCTCCTAGGCGGCTTCCTCATCGCCGGCGTGCTGTCGCAGGTCCTCGACGCTGAGCGCATCGGTCGCTGGCTCGGCAAGGGCGGGATCAAGAGCGTGGTCGGCGCAGCCCTCGTCGGCGCGCCGCTGCCCCTCTGCTCTTGCTCGGTCCTCCCGGTCGCGACCTCGCTCCGTAAGGAGGGGGCGAGCCGAGGAGCTACGAGCGCGTTCTTGATCTCAACCCCAGAGACTGGAGTCGACTCAGTCAGCGTGACCTGGGGTCTCCTCGGCCCCTTCATGGCGGTCGCTCGCTTGGTGAGCTCGGTGATGACCGCGATCGTCACAGGATTGGCGGTCTCGCTCACTCCCGAGGATGAGGAGCCCGTGGAAGAGCCCGCGCCCTCTTGCTGTTGCGCACACAAGGCAGCGCCAGCGCCCGCTCAGGGTCATGAGCACGATGACCACTCCCACGGAGCGAAGGGCGGCTTTGTGAGCCGCGTCTTTCGTTACGCCTATGTGGACATGATGGATGACCTCGCCGAGACCTTGCTCCTCGGCCTCGCGCTCGCCGCGCTGGCTGCGGCGCTCCTCCCAAGCGAGCTCCTCGAGTCAGCGATCATGTCTGGACCGGCCTCATACCTCCTGATGCTCGTGATCGGCGTCCCGCTCTACGTCTGCGCGTCCGCGTCCACGCCGATCGCAGCGGCCCTCATCGCGAAGGGCTTGTCTCCGGGGGCTGCCCTCGTCTTCCTCCTCGCCGGACCCGCCACGAACCTCGCGACCCTCGCGGTCTTGAAGAAGACGCTCGGCGCGAAGGCGGCGGTTGTGCACATCAGCGTGCTCGCGGTGATGACGCTCGCCTTCGGGTGGTTGGTCGACGCTCAAGGGCGAGACCTCCTGACAGGGACCGCCCGAGCGGTGAGTGGCCACGCGCATGAGCACGGCGGCTTCAGCGCTGACCTCCTAGGGAGCGTCGCTGCGATCCTGCTCTTGGGGCTGATCGGCGCCGCGCTCTGGCGCGGCGCGAAGGGAGAGGATCCCGCCGCCGACGCGGCGAGCTAGAAGCCCATGATGTGGTAGCCGGCGTCCACGTAGATCGTGGTGCCGGTGATCCCGCGGCTCAGCTCGCTTGAGAGGAAGAGGCAGGTGTCGCCGACCTCGTCCGCGGTGATGTTGCGCTTCAAGGGGGCGCGCTCCTCGATCGCGTCGAGCATCGAGTTGAAGCCGCTGATACCTGACGCGGCCAAGGTCCTTACTGGCCCCGCGCTGATCGCGTTCACGCGGATCCCGCGCGGGCCGAGGTCTGCCGCGAGGTAGCGCACGCTCGCCTCGAGCGCGGCCTTGGCGATCCCCATCACGTTGTAGTTCGGGACGACGCGGTCGCCGCCCAAGTAGCTCAGCGTCACGACGGAACCATCACGTCCCTCCATGAGAGGGAGCGCGCGGCGGGTGACGGCGGTCAAGGAGTACGCAGAGACCTCGTGGGCGAGCATGTAGCCCTCCTTGGAGGTGTGATAGAAGTCGCCCTCGAGCTCTTCCTTCTTGGCGAAGGCGACGGCGTGCACGACGGTGTCGAGGTGGCCGAACTCCGCACCGACTGTCTCGAAGGCCGCGTCGATCTCCTCCGGCTTGGTGACGTCGCAGGGGAGCACGATGGAGCCAGGGCACTCTTCGGCGAGGGCGCGCACGTTCTTCTCCATGCGCTCGCCGATGTAGGTGAAGGCGAGGCGCATCCCCTCACGGGCGAGGGAGTTGGCGCAGGCCCACGCGATGGAGCGCTTGTTGGCGACGCCGAGGATGATGCCTGTCTTGCCTTCGAGGGTGATCTTCATGGGGGAGAGCGGGGACTGGGGGCTGGGAGCGCGGCATCCTAGTGCTCCTGAGGGCCGCACTCCAGCGAGGCCCTAGAGGGACTCATAAAGGGGCTCTATGGGCCTCGCGAAGGGGGCAGATGAGCCGCGCGCGCATTTCTCCCAGATCCGTGTGAGTACGCCGCAATCCCTTTCTTCGCAGGCGTTAGCGGCGGTGGTCGCCCGCCCAAGGGAGCCTGCGTAAGGGAATTAACCCTGACTACCTCTTGGGAGGTCCGGAATCAGGCTAAGAGGAATGAGTGACGGGCTCCGCGGCGCGTCACCCACCGCTGTCACCGTGCAAACTCAGGAACACGCCGGATCGCGTGCGCAGAGGGGCGCCCACAGAGGGGACCCGTTCCCCGCTCAGGACCAACTGCGAGCGCTGCTCTTGGGGGCGAGCCCTCAGGAGGTGTTGGCGCGTATCGCGACAGACGACCCCCTGCAGCTCCGCCCTGCTGTGGTCGAGCGGCTGCGGCAGCGCTGTCAGCTGCTCGACGCGAGCCAGGTGCATCTGCGCTGCATCGCGCTCTGCGCCCGCGCGGCGTGTCGCTACCAAGGGACACCATCTCTCAAGGAGTGGCTCTTCGAGCGATTGGACGAGGCGATCGAACAGCTCATCGCAGAGGACCTCGCTGTCGAGGCTGGGGACGGAGCGTGGGCACCCTTGGCTGCTCCGCTGGGTCTGGATCCGAGAGCGGCGCGGCTCGCGTGCGATGTCTTCAACCAGCTCCCAATAGAACAACGCCGCGCCTTCTTTCGACTGGTGATCGAACGTGAAGAGCCGGGGCACGTCGCCCTCGATCTCGAGGTCGAGGCCGAAGAGCTCCTGGCCTCAGCGAAGTCAGCGCTCGAACACCTCATTCGATGGCATGACTCCGTGGAGGAGAGCTGAGGTGCCGCGCGTCAGGAGGAGAGAGGGACCAAATCAGGAGCCGCTCGAGCTGCTCTTAGAGGATGGTGACGGTAAGAGCTTGCGCGCCGTTGAGGCGCTGGTGAAGTTCTTCCGCATCCTGGCTGCTGACGTCGCAGGCTTGGAAGAGCAGGCCGCGTGCCTCGACGGTGAGCAGGTCCAAGAGGAGTTCGCTCGTGAGGGCAGGCGCCGAGTCGTCGAGGGCCTCGAGGGGCTCTTGCGTCATTACTTGAGCTGGCACCTCGATGGCCGCAGCTTCCTCTATGTCGCCCCACCGATCTGTGACACGACCGAGTCCTGGAGGCGCGTCGCGGAGGAGCTAGATGACGTCGCTCTCCCTGGGCCCGGAGAGTCGTGCCTCAGCATCATCGGGAGGTTGGTCGGCGTCCTCGAAGACCGCTCAGCCCTGCACTCTGGAGTGATCGCGCTGTGGCGCGCGCGCTGGGTGTACGCGCTGCGTGGGCCCATCGCGGGTGAAGACGCCTTCCGTCGGATCCTGGAGCGGCTCCCCTCCACCTCGAATCAGGTGGGAGGTGTCGAGCTAGTACGGCGTCGCGCGGTAGAGGGGGTCGCGGCGGCGCTCATGGACCGTGGCTCTGCGCGCCTCGCCGCGGCGTGGCTGAACGAGCACGCGGAGCTGGTCCGGCGGGGGACGCGGCTGCGGCGCCTCGCGGTCTGGGCGCGCCTCGTGTGCGGTGACGTCGCCGGTGCGCGCCGAGCAGAGGCGCACGTCGAGCCATGGATGGGGAGGCTGCCTGACGCGCTCGTCGAGCTGCGTGGCCGGCGTCCCACCGCGCTCCCGCTCTTGAGCGGAGCTCAGGGGAGCGAGCGGGATCGCGGGAGCTGGCCGCTGCACCCCGAAGGAGAGGCGCCCCATCGCGGCGACTTCGGCGCGATCGCGATGGTCGTGTTCAAGCTCGACGCAGGACGCGGCGCTCGCCCGCATCGATCGGAGGTCGCGCCGACCCTCTGCGGGAGCTTGGACGCTTGGCTCGCCGAGCGCGCGATGACGCCCTTTGATCAAGGCTCTGCAGAGCAGACCCTCTTGGCCACCGCTGCTCCGGTCATCTCGCACAGGGAGGAGGGGCACACGCTGCGTGGCGCGATCGGGCCAGAGAACTCCATGGCCACCCTGCTTGAGCCTTTGCTGGACACTGCGGGTGACGTCACAGGGTGGGTCTACCTTGAGTTCGAGCACCACCTCGTCCCCGCCGCGGAGCGCAGACGAGCGCTCGCGAAGGCTGCGGAGAGAGAGCTCGAGAGCGCGCACAAGCTGTCCGGCGGGCGCGCTCAGGAGATGACACGACGGATGGATCACGGACCCATCACGCGCTCCTTCGAGGAGCTGGTCCTGCGCACGGGGATGAAGCTCGCGCGCAGGAGGTGGTGGGTCCTAGAGCGCGACGGCGAAGACCTGGTCCTCGTCGCGGGAGGAGGTGAGGGTCTGCCTGCTCCCCTGGACAATCACCGAGGTCAAGCTGGGGTGCTGCGTCGCGCGCTGAGCGCAGGCGGGCCTGTGAGCTTTGATGAGCCGGACTTGAAGCTCTCGTTGCACCCAGCCGCAGGCTCCGGGATCGCGGTCCCTTTGGGGCCGAGGGGCGACGCCTTCGGGATGCTCCTCGTCGAGTCATCAAGACGGAAAGACTTCGCCGGAGGGGTGGGCGAGCGCGTCGTTCGGTGCGCCGAGGAGTGGGGGAGCGCGGTCCACTTGGCGCAGATGATCCGCTGGTACAAGGAGCGCTTCGGCACAGAGCTGCACCTCTCCGTCCGATCAAGTGACTTCAGGGCCTTCGCACGGAGGGTCGCGAGGGTGGGCAGGAGCGCGCAGGTCGCGGTCGTCGCTGGGCCAGGTGGAGCAGGCAAGAGCGCCGTGGCTCGCTGGCTCCATTACGAGGGGGCCTCACGAGGGGGGCGCGTGCACGTGATGCCGGCGAGCTTGGCTGAGCCTGAGGGTCTCCGCGCGCGCTTGGAGGGAGAGCCGGGGCACACGCTCCTCCTAGAGGGCGTGGAAGAGCTCTCGCCGGCTGCGCAAGTGACCCTCGCCGCTCACCTCGAAGAGCACCGAGGTTTGGAGGCGGCGGGGCCGCGACTCGTCGTCACCTCCGAGCGGTCGCTCGCAGAGCTCGCTAGCGAGGGCGCCTTGAGGCGAGATCTCGTGGGGCGTTTGGATCGTCTCTGTCTCTTCATCCCTCCGCTCTCTGACCGGCGCGAAGAGATCGAAGGGCTCGTTCAACACCTCCTTGAGAGGCAGGCAGAAGGAGGGCGCGTGCCGGCCCTCGATGAAGGAGCGCTCGCGGCGCTCTGGCGTCAGCCCTGGGAGGGCGGCGTGCGCGAGCTGGAGAACTTCGTCTGTAAGCTGGCAAACGAAGCCCTGGAGCTCGACCTCATCAGCACAGACTTGGTCAGTCGCGTGGCGGAGGAGAGCCGCTTTGAGCTCATGAAGCGGATCCCGTCGCGTCATCCGAGGAGGATCGACCTGCTCTCAGCGCTGGTCACGACGAAGACCCAAGGCGGGCGGGCGAACAAGACAAGAGCTGCGAGCTATCTCGGCTGGGACCCCGACACCTTGGTCGCGCGCATGAGAGATCTCGGCCTCGAGGAGGAGGGCTTCTCTGAGCTGCATCAACCCTGGACTTCCTCCGGAACCTGAGCGCGCCTCCAGGTTTTACTAGTTCTGCTGTCCAGCAGCCTGCGTCGCCGCGCAGTTGAGTAGTGGTTAAAGCAACTAACCCCTACTTGAGGATCCCTATGCGCTCTCTCATCTTGACCGCGTCCTTCGCGGTGATTGCTGCTCTCCCCGTGCGTGCCCAGCAAGGGCCGATTCAGATCATCTTTGACCTGCACGTGGACCCCCTGCCGATGCAGGTGCCCTTGGAGATACTGGAGCCCGCCTATGACACTAGGAACGCGAACATGTTCTGGGCGCTGGACGTAGCCGAGCAATATGGGGCAAAGATCTCTTTCTTGTCTGGGGGACAGTGGATGGAGCTGGCGGTCGAGGGGGGCCCGCTCGGAGAGGGCGCGCAGATCATCCGTCGGATGTATGAGAGCGGCGGGATGGTCGGGACCCACTCGCACGATGAGTACAGGCTCGCACCGTACTCGTGGGAGAAGATGGGGCAGAACGATGACCTGTCGCTCTCCCATCAGGTCTGGCAAGAAGGAAGAGAGTTCGTAGACCTCGGCATCATGACCGCGTTCGCGGGCAGCCCTCCGGAGCCTCTCTCTCTGATCAACAACGTGCGCGGGTCTCACACCCCCAAGGAGGAGGACGACTTCCACGCCTTCATGACCGAGTATGGCTACGGAGTGCGTGAGCCGGGCCCGGAGGAGGATTACTACGGGTGGTATGGCCATCACATCTGGCACCCCTTCCGCCCCTCGACCGAAAACTACATGGCGGAAGACCTGAGCGCTCCGTTCATCCAGGTGACCCAGGGGTCAGTGATCGGCACGTATGAATCGCACCACAACATCCTTCAGGACATGAGGACGGGCGCGGTCAAGCGGCAGTTCCTCCAGCTCTACGTCAACTGGCGATGGGCTGACAGGACTGGAGCCGACGAGAAGGTCTGGTGCTGGGGATGGGGGAGCCACGCGCACGACTACGACGTCGGGAGCCCCAACGCGCTCGCTTTGACAGAGGTGCTCCCGTGGCTGACGACAAACTTCGCCGGTCGGATCGAACCCACCGGGTCGACAGCGATGGAGTACGCCTCTCAGCGGGACGTCGCAGAGGCCTACCTGGCTTGGGAGGCTGCCAACCCCGGCGTCTCTTCGTTCTCTTTCGATTCTCTTGAGGTGGACTGGGACGAGTACCCGTGGCTGCGTCCGGTCGCTGAAGAGATGGGAGACCTCGCTTGGACGGAGGACCTCTCCCTCCCCTCTGGGGTGACGGGATTCCGTCTTAGCGACGGCGAAAAAGACCACCTGCTCCTCTACCGTGACGTGGAGGGAGCGGTCATCGATCTCTCTGGTGAGTTCACTGGTGAGGTGCGCGTCCTCTCCCTCGAGAGCGGCGCAGAGGAGCTCCACCCCTCAGACTCCGTCCCGGTCACGACAGAGGCGGTCTTGGTTGAGCAGGCGCCGTCAGAGTGTGAGAGCCCGACCATCTATTGCACGGCCAACGCGAACTCAAGCGGCGCGGCCGCCTCCATCTCATGGAGCGGAACGCCCAGCCACACCTCCAACGACTTCGTCCTCCTCGTGAGCGGAGCGCCGGCGAACAAGCCGGGCATCTTTTACATGGGGGACGCGCAGGCCTCTGTTCCTTTCGGGCCTGGGGTCCGATGCGTGTCAGGAGCTATCAGGCGCCTCCCGCCGGTCTTCTCCTCGATCGCTGGCGAGGCTGGCTATCCGCTCGATCTGAGCCACCCCGTGCTCACAGAGCTCTGTGCTGCGGGCCTGACTCAGAACTTCCAGTTCTGGTTCCGGGATCCCGCCGCAGGCGATCCGGGTTATGACCTCTCAGACGGGATGAGCGTGCTGTTTTGTCCCTAGGGCGAGAGAGTAGATTCCAGACCAAGCTGGGGAGATTCTGAAGGGCTGCTATCATGCATGGGTGCGGACAGCAGCTCTCATACTCCTCCTAGCGCCTACGGCGCAGGCTC
>PVBE010960940.1_pt1 | contig 17994 bp, 14 predicted proteins | sample 1631181 | NCBI WGS metagenome assembly PVBE01 (sample SAMN08397723, study PRJNA350692) | Marine metagenome, whole genome shotgun sequencing project. | isolation source: water | place: Pacific Ocean | collected 2012-04
CACTTTGGACCATAAAAATTGGAAAAATCTGAGTCTTTGAGATAAGTTTCAGTTTTGACCGCTCCCCATCGCTGCCCTACAGCACATGGTGATACATAGTAGCCAATTCTGGTGCTACCAAGAGGCTCAAAACCGTATTTCCTGACAGTTTTACTCTTGGATTATTGAAATTCAGATCGTGCATGCCATGCAATGGACAAAGGTGTACATGTGCGTGGGGAACTTCAAGGCCGATAACTGCAATTCCAATTCGTTCGCATTTAAAATTTACCTCGATGGCATGCGCAACGCGTTTTGTAAACTTCAATAAACCTGTGTAGGTTTCATCATCGAGATCGAAAATGTAATCGACTTCTTTTTTTGGAACAACCAAGGTATGGCCAGCCTGCAACGGATTGATGTCGAGGAAGGCAAAGAAATTTTCGTTTTCAGCTACTTTGTAACTGGGAATTTCGCCACTGATAATACGTGTAAAAATGCTGGCCATCTTTAGCTTCGGGTAATTTCCAGCACTTCAAATTGCAACAATCCGGCAGGAACCTGGATTTCGGCTTTCTCCCCTACCTTTTTTCCTAACAGGCCTTTTCCAATGGGCGAAGCAACTGAAATTTTTCGTGCTTTCAGATCGGCTTCATTTTCAGATACCAGGGTGTAGGATACTTCGCGTTCTGTTTTCAGATTTTTCACTTTAACAGTGCATAACACCAACACTTTTGAAGTATCAATAGCTGACTCATCGAGTAAGCGGGCATTTGCCAGTGTTTCCTGCAATTGGTTGATTTTCATTTCCAACATGCCCTGGGCTTCTTTGGCAGCATCGTATTCAGCATTTTCGGAGAGATCGCCTTTATCGCGTGCTTCAGCAATTTGCTGAGACATCTCTGCGCGACCTTTGGTGGTCATGTGCTCCAGGTCTGCTTTCAATTTTTCCAAACCATCTGGGGTGAAGTATTGGATGTTTGACATAACTAAACTTAGATTGGGATTAACAAAAAAAGAAACGCTTCTATGAAATAGAAACGTTTCCTGAAATTTAAAAAATTGTTGGTAAAACCTGCTATAGGTTGAATCGCGCGCCTATACTGTGTGTTCCTGAAAATGGATCAGTTGCACGATAGGAGTAGTCGATTCCGAGTGCGGTATCGCTGTCTTTTTTCAATGGAACCATAATGGAAAACCCAGCGGCCAAACCTGTGTAGGCACTGGTACGGGTTTCAGCTTTAGTTATACCATCTTCATAACGATAGCTAACACGCGCCATGAAATAGTTTCTGAAAGCATATTCCAAACCGCCACCGAATTGATCTTTACCAAATGAGTTGCTGATAAAACTGGCTACAATGGTAACACGTTGATCTGCATCTTTTTCGATCTCATTGCCATCCTCATCAGTTTTGGTTCCACCACCAATCCAAACATCGTAGGCTGCACCTAACATTAATTGGGAAGGCAATTCAAACTTTTCAGCTCTTTGTTCAACAGTCATGAGGAATCCATCATTGGGATCACTTCCACGAAAACTCAAACCATCACCTCCAAATTTCATCGGGGTTCCAACGTTTCTCAAAGAAATTCCGAATCGAATATTATCGGTAGGTCCGGTGACGTACTGAATACCAAGGTCTAAAGCAATGCCTGATGCCGATACGTCATCGATTCTTTCACTGATAACCCGCACCAACATTCCTGCATAAATGGAATTTGAAAACGCCCTGGAATAGGCAATTCCAATATTCAGAAACGAAGGCTTAAAAACACCTACTCCACCTTCTGGTTGAAGCGAAGTTGTTCTTTCGATTTCACCAAAATCCATCGACATAAGACTGATACCAATGGCGTTGCTTTCGCCTACTTTCTGAGCCAACCCAAAAGCGCTGATGTTAATGTCTGACCCTTGAAGCCATAATGACCTGGTGAACACCACTTCTGTTTTCAATACGTGGGCCAAACCAGCCACGTTGACTCGCATAGCTTCCAAACCTGTGGTTCGGGCCGTGTTCAAACTGTACAACCCTGAACTGCGTGCCCATGGATTGATTAATAGTTCGTAGGCACCAGCCTCACCAGCACGGTCAGGGTTACCGGCTTCAACAGTTTGAAAGGTGCAAACTGCCGCTAACATGATGATAATTAAGTTCTTCACTTGAAATTCCATTTAAGAGTTTTTAGAACGTGTCTAAGTCAATTGGTCGGAGTACGCCAAACCATTTTAAAGTTTTTTCACCAACGCCTTCGGCCTGAACATGAATAATGTAAAGTCCACTGGATATGCTAATATTCTTTGAATTTTTCAAATCCCAGTCAATCGAATTGTCAGAATTCACCACTTCAGTGGCCGATCCCTCCGAGGAGTTTCCGCCAAACGCTCGGGTGAATTTTCGAATCAATACACCGTCAAGCGTGAAAATGCTGACAGTACATCTATTGGGTAAATTTGTGATTTTAACCCGGTTGTCCAACTGGTTGGTTTCATACCCAGAGTATGCATAATAAGGATTAGGCACTACCCGAATCAGGTCGAGGGCATTTTCTGCAACATCGATCATTCCAGTATCAGCACCCAAGCCTACAGTGCTGAAAGTATATTTGGGAAGTGAATCATTAGACCCATCCACGTATTGTTCAGAATAGGGCTGCGAAACCCTCAATCTCACTTTCACCCAAGTTGGAACAATTCCATCTGCCATTGAGAGCAATTCATCTGTACCAGAAAGCATCGGAGCCATTCCTACCCACATCAAAGTATTGTAGAAATCGCGAACTTCTACAGAAATGTTGTTGTGATTTGCCTGCAATACCGCCTGGGCTGCATTGCCTTCATCATACAAAGTGTTCTGAACGTAAATATGATGCTTTCCGCCAATCAACAATTGATCGAGGGGAGAAGTAACATTTCCTGTTGGGTTCCAGATCATATCGCGTCCGTTTTCACCAATCAACCATGAACTTTCACCAAAGCAGATGTTCAATCGCTCTCCGGTTGTTACATCAATTGCATAGCCAGGAAACCATGACCTTCCAGAATCAACAGCCATTTCATTTCCTTCTTTATCTAAAGAAAGATGGTTTCTAAGAAAACCTTTTTGTGAGCCACCTTCGTTCAGATTTGCATCTTCACCCAACTCCAGAACAATGCACTTCGACCATTTGCTTTTGTCGTTGGTCAAAATCACATCAACAGATCTCAATTGAGTCATGGTGTTTTCCGGGAAAGTATTCAAGGTGCTTGATATCCTCTTAAAGGAAGGACCGTGAGCATACCTGGCTGGATCATTAGCAGGTACTTCAGTGTGAACTGCACCCATACAATATGGGCCCCAGGTTCCATCAACCAGTCCTTCATAAGAGCCTTCCGGGTCACGCCAAACATTTCCAGGCGCATCAAAATAATCATCGTAGAAAACATCATCGCCAGAGGCATCTATTACCGTTCCGGAACGAAGCCAATTATTGAAGTCTCTTGAATCTAGATCCTGTAGGCCGATGAGCCACTGATTTTGGGGATCTTCGAATTCAATAGTTCCTTCTATCACGCCATTATCACCATCGATTGGTACTTCAGCACTGGTTAATTGACCAGGCAAAGAAACCTGACCCGATGAGATGGCGATTCCATACTCTTCTATCAACTGTTGATTGAGATTCGATATATCGCGTTCGGCAGTAATAGGAGCGTGTCCATCGGAAGTTGCGAGAACCCACGTAGCCATGCTGTTTACAGTGTCAACTCCTTGCTGATTAAAAGTGTCGAGAAATGTCAATGTAAAGTCAACCTCCTTAACATTTAATGGGTCGAAAACACTCACGTTAATGGGCCCTGCGTTTGGTGCATACACCAAAGGTCCATAGGATTGCGATGCACTTGAAAGAATGTTATTCACCGTTTCATCAGTAAGGTCAACGCTGAAAGGTCCATGCCCTGATCCTTCAATGCGAGTAACTTCTACGCCATCACCGAAAGCTGAATTTAGAACTGTTCCACCTGAACCAGCCGTTGGTTTGTGCGGAATTGCTGAATACAGTTTAAAGTTTCTTCTTCCTTGCAAGTATGGTTTGCCTTGCCCGCTACCAGATGATGGATCAAAATCTTCGAAGTTGTTATAAGCATACGCAACAGCAGTGAAATAATAATTTCGATGATTCACCAATTTGTCCCCTTCAATCGCGAAGAGATCGTTTACAATTTGGAAACTGTGGATTATTCCTTCGTCTGTCCCTTCAACCTCCAGTTTTGGAATTTGAGTTTGGAAATTAGGATCGTAGGTATAATTGACCAAATCGGTTATACCGTCTTTCACATCCACCTGGGCAATGAGACGAGCCTTGGTGTCATCATCTAAATCTGCAGCTGTAACCGTTTGATCACTCAATTGATAAACTTTATACCCCTGGAAAGTATAAGTAGTGTCGGTGTATCCCTGGGTTGCAGCCTGCGCTGCGACAACCGGGTCAACAGCATTGTAAACTTCACCAATGTTATTTGAGGCTCCATTGTTTACCAAACTGATGATAATTTCTTCATCAAGTTCACGTATTACGAGTGTAGGGGCATCAGGTCCGTCAATCAATTTAAAGCCATTGTCGAACAGTGCTTGTGCTTTCTTATCTGCATTTCTGATTAAATCGAAATCGGCCTGACAAGTTGATTGAGATACCTGGCGAGCCCAAACCACACCAACAGTAATGCTTTTAACATCTCCTGTGTTCATGGTAAACGGACCAGAGGCCTGGAGGAATCTTCTATCAGCTGGATTAGTTGAAGCAGTACATGCCGGTGGATCAGTACAACACTCCGACCATTGTGGCAGTGAAGGATCTCCAGGAAACATGAACGGGGTGGCAAAGGTACCCTGGAGGTGACCGGTTCCTCCAAATTCGAAAGGTGTATTGTCTTTCCAGAAGCCAGACATATAGTTGTAAAAATGAACTGCTGTTTCTGGATTACCTGTTACGGTGAAGTCGTTACTGTAATACAAGAATGTGGACATTCCAATTTCCGTACTATCGGCACGCTTGGGTCCTTCGAAATAATCGATTCCCACCAACGGAACCTCAACGCCATATCCTCTTGATGCACAATCAGGATCAGTAGCTTCACCATTATAACAAATACCCAGGCTTAAAGCCGTGTCGCAACCCACGTAATCATTATCGAAACAACCAAGATCAGGATCTACCCATTGACCCATATAGGTGTCTAGCAACGGCAGGGTGGATTGGTTTTTCATAACATACCGGTAGAATGTCATGTCGTTGATTTCATCTGAAGTGGAAAATCCGAACGCCAATGCGTTTACCTGCAGGCCGATTGCCTGGCCTTGCGTTTCGGTATGGATGTTTCCCTTATCATTATATACCCAGAAGATCATTTGATCAGCGTAGGTATGGCCAAAATCGTTACTAATGTTCGGAAAATCACCATCAAGTGGGTTATAGACTCCGTCATTGTTGATGTCGTAGAACGGTGCAACATCAACATTAACTTCAACGGAGCGACCACTGTTCCCAGTGGCAAATGGGTTGCCCTTTCCTGGCCATTCCAACAAAGAAGTCGCAATTGTACTCTGGTCAATTGTGATCGAATTTGTATCACCTCCCAGAGCATCCAAAGCTTGTTGAACTTTTACCACATGTGCATCAATATCGGAAGCCAGCACTTTCCAATGGCGATCATAAAGATCACAAACTGAATTATCTACGGACGCATTATTGTCCAGCGGTCCTGGCCAAAAGTCATTCCCACTCTGGCGATAAGTTTGAGCTGCAACCTTCAGGTTTCCACCTGCGTCAATTCCACCCACCCAGATTGCACCTGCAAACAACGAGTGAACTGAAGGAGAAGACCCTGGCGGATCAATCTTGGGAATTTCATAACGGGCATCTCCAAGGTTCCACCATAAATCACCTCCATTCAACAAGGTTGTACGCACATTGTTAATGTCCATATCGGTTTGTGAAGAAGCCGCTGAACAAGCTGCAGCTAATGATTTATGATTGTTGGAGGCCGTAGCGTTGGTCTCATTAACATTCACATTTGCAAAGAGCGTAATTCCGGAAGATACCAGAAGCGCCAGTGCGAGGTTTAGATGTCGGATAATCATAGTGTCTCGTGTTTTAAAGTTTTAGAACAACAATTTGGCGCCTAATCTCATTCTTCTAGGAATACTAAAATGGTCGGGATCGCTGATTCCCAATGAATATAGGTCTATAAAAGACTGAGCAAATGGTTGAACTCCGATACTTTGTTGGCCCTCGGCAGATGCCAGGTAGCCATCATCCGTTGCGCTTCCGGTGTATGCATACACTTCATTCACATTCGAAGCGTTAAACAGGTTTTGAACCAGGAAGTAGATGTTAAATGTAAGTGGTCTCACACTTTTTTCGCCATCAGATTCTTTAAATCTTAGATTGAAATCCTTGTAAATCCTCATATCAACCCTGTAATTCCAAGGCAATCTAGAGCCATTGATTCGCCCTTCTAATTGGGTTCGTTCTACTGTCGAAATGAATGCCTGACCTGTTGCTTCAGCATGTTGAGTGTAAGGCGTACCAGATCTTGCTTTCACAATCAGGTTAATTCCTCCGTTTGCTAAAACTTGCTTGCCTCCCCACTGTGGCCCGTTGTAGTCTTTTCCATCTCTCCAGCTATAGTCGGCCGTTACGTTGATGGTGTGCCTTGCATCGTAACTCAAAGGATTGATAGATCGCAAATTCGGCTGCCCACTGTTTACGAGGTTTCGTTGGGAAGCGTCATCCGATCCCGTTCCTTCAGCAAACTGGATAGCATAGTTGGCTTTAAGCGTAACATTTCCGGTTCTTCTCATATCATACGCGATAGAAAGACCTTTAACCGTCCCAAAGTCAATGTTGTCGTAGGTGAAGTAGTTTCTTGGATAAGCATAATTAATCTGACGTGCCTGAACCATATCACGCAATTCACGATAGAAAGCTGAAATAGTTACTGCCGAAGTCTTGCTAACTCTTTGCTTAAAACCAATTTGATAGTCAATCGTCTTTTCTGGTTTCAGATTTGGATTATTCACAAATGTCCCGATGTTATCTTCGAAGAACAACCATGTATCAGGTGTAGTATTGGTTCTACTAGGTGGTCTTTGTGTCAAAACATCATAGTGAGCAAAGAAAGAAGCTTCATCCGTAATGTTAAATGAGAACTGGATTCTTGGCATAACACTTATCTGTGGTTCGTAATCCTCAAACGAACTTGAAGGTTCGAAGTCCTCTGATTTGATATCATCTTCCGGATTTACCAAATAAGGTGTGATCTGACCAGTTGTTGATGCTTTCTCAATAACAGCTGGGTCGAAAATTTCCGATCCCTCTGTATTGTACCAAACTTCATCATCCCTATAACCAATGATTCTGGTTGGATTGTTAAAATCATCTACGTATACTGCAAAATCATCACCAATGCTGCTTGGAATATCACCCAACAAGCCTTGATTGGCTACTTCCTGCGCAGAATGAACCTGGTAAAGAGAAAATTTGTCTTTCAACACTTTTTGGTTGGCGTCAAACCTGTCGATTCTTACCCCAATATTGAAAGACAGGTCTTTAAAGAAAAACTGATCTTGCAAATAAGCTGCAGTATATATTGGTCGAAACGCACCAACTGGTCTTGTATATTCATTCGGATCAGCCTGGCCATTTCCGTTCAGGTCGTTGTATTCTTTGAAGAAATCTTCAAATGCCGGCTGCGTAGAAAGTTTATTTCCCAAATAGTCGTAACCAGCATAGGCAATATAAGAGTTTCCACCATTGAGCAATTCATCAGCTGAAAACATATCGAGAGAAAACGCTTCAGGATCCAGCGAATAAACATCGATGATATCCAATCCGTCCACAGCTAAACCAAGTGATTCCCGAAGATTTCTGTCGAAATAACTTTGGTCAGCAGCAACATATTTTCGGTCGTATAGAATGGTGTCGTTTGCACCAAAATTACCTGGATCGGAAGTGTATTGCTGTCCTTCAACAACAAAAATTGGAACGGAATCTTCAAGTTGAAATAGCTGTGTATTTGTCAGCTGAAAGGCTTGTAACCACAATTGAACTGGCGAAATTCTATAGAACCGGTCAACCCGCTGCTCGAAGGTAAATCCAAACTCAAGGGCGTGCTTACTTCGGTTACTTGCTCCAGGGCGAAGAATATCAACTGAGCCATTTACAGTCAATGAATACTGATCATCATCATCATCAATTCCGTATCCATTAAACTGGCGACCAGGGTTAAACCAAACATCATAAATACGATATGCATTTGGTCGGAAACCGTTGATCAGTCCATTCCCAAGAGCAATGTCGAAAAGGTTTTCGTAAAAACCTTCCTGGTTGCCTGACTCAGCGGCTGTCCACTTTCCATCAACAAGCTCACCACCTGCTAGTTCATAGAAAGTGCTTGTGTAGTTAGCTTCAGTAGGATTAAGTGTTCCTGGCGTATATTCAACTAATGTGTCCCGGTATCCGGCCAACAACCAACCAGATTTTCCAGAAGTAGGATCTACCCCGTGCTGAAAAATTGGCTCACGATAAGTATCGAACTTGCCAATGTAACCGTAATTAAATGGATTGAACTCGTGGCCTTCATCCATATACTCTTCACGATATTTTGAATAGTCAAACTGAACAGAGTAATATGCATTTTGGAAGGCCGACTGTGTTTTCTGTCCATCCTCTTCGGTTGATGTGTTGGTTTTGAATTTCTGTGTAAAGCGCGCAAATAACCTCCATGAAAGATCCGTGTATAAAGGATTATTCTCGCTGTTGAAGAGCGTATAACGCTCAATCCAGTCTTTGTACTTTTTGTATCGTAAAGAACCACCAAATGTTAGTCTTACATTGTCGGTTGCCATGATATCTAACTTTCCAGCAAGACCATAACTCTGTTCCGCAACGTTAGGCTTTGCTTTGTTGTGCTTAAGATCATCGAAAGTTACTTGTTGTGCTTTCAGGATGAACGCATCCCCTTCTACCGCCTTTTCAAGAGGTATATCTTCCAAATCTGCCAGCACATCATCCTTAATCGTCCAAACTCCAATTGCTGAAGGGTCAGCATCTTTTTCATACAGATATTCACCAGAAATAAAGATACCTGCAATAGGTTTTTCTTCATCTGTACCTTTCCCTTTTGTCCAAAGCGGACCCGAAAGACTAAAAGCTGCATTGTTGTGGTTATAATCATCGAGAAAGGAACTGGTAACCAATTCAATCTCTCCGCTAAATTCGCGCGCAGGACCCCGAGTGGTGATTGTAATGATTCCACCTGAAGCATCTCCATATTTCGCAGCAACTCCTCCAGTTATAACTGTCAACTGCTCAATTGCACTTGCCGGCAGCGCTACAGAGCCTCTCACCTTAATACCATCAATAAAGTACTCACTAGCATCTGAACGAGAACCTTTAATGTTAACGGAACCACCTTCATCTTCCTGATAAACACTGGCTGTGGTGGAAGCAATGGAGTTTACATTCTTAGTAGGCAAAACCGCAATCTCCTCTTTGGTAATGGTGTTTTTAGTAGCCTGGTCGTTTTTGTCGATCAGGGGAACTCTATATTCAATAATCTCAACTACATCCAATATTTCGGATTTAGGAGATAAGGTATTACTTACCTCAGTAATCCTGTCGGATTTTACCAAAACCCCTTGGGTAAGACTTGAATTGTAGCCTACATAGGAAACCCGGATATCATAGTTACCCGGGTCTAATGGTTTAATGGTAAACCAACCATCGAAATCGGTGGTGGTACCTGTTACGATGGAACCGCTTTTCTCAGCAGCAACGTTCGCAAATGGAATCCCTTCTCCGTTTTCATCTAAAATTTGTCCTGTGATCTCGCCACTTTGTGCCATTAGGAAATTAACGGACACAACGATAGCGCAAAGGGTGAGCAAAAACTTTTTCATTTCAAGTGTTTTAGTCCCGATAGCAATCAGGATGAATTTTCGATTTAGGGCGCTCAAAGATAGAAATTTTGATAACAAAAATAGATTTGCAAAATCAAACCGTCAAAGCCTTTCAGGGTTTATGACAATTAATTGACAGTGGGCATGGCGAGCCTGATTTTTTGCAACAAAACGGTTGCAATTCGCAGTTTTGATTGGTGTGTCCAACCGGCTACATGGGGAGAGAAAATGACCTGTTCAAATTTGAAGAGTTGATTAAAAAGTTGATTTTCCATTTCATTCCACTTTGATGGATTCTCGTTTTCCAAAACATCGGCACAAAAACCCGATAAACTCCCATTTTGAAGAGCCGACAATATCGAGCTTGTTTCCACAATTTTTCCCCTTGAGGTATTCACCAAAATCGGTTTCCGTTTTAATCTATTGATGAATTGATTGTTGATCAGGTATTTCGTTTCATCTGTGAGGGGCACATGAAGACTCAGCACATCAACTTGCTCGCACAATTGACCCATGGTGACTTCCTCCACATGTTCATCGCTGAAGTTTGAAAGGTACTTGTCGAAAGCCAAAACCCGGGACTCAAAACCAGACAACTTTTTAGCAAAAGCTTTCCCAGTATGCCCATATCCGATCAGTCCAACAGTTTTTCCGCTAAGTTCAACACCACGGTTCGTCTCCCGGTGCCAATGCCCTCTTCTAACCTCGCTGTCTGCGTGTAGCAAGTTGTTGTTCAGCGCGAGTAGCATTCCCAAAGCATGTTCACCAACAGCATTGCAATTGCCTTCCGGGCTATTCATGGAGATAATACCTTTTGTTTTTGCACAAGCTACATCAATGTTCTCCATCCCCGAACCGGCCCTTGCTATGAATTTCATGTTCGCAGCCCGATTGAGTAGCTCTTTATTTACCTTGATACGGGTTGCCACAACCATACCTATATATATAGGTACACAATCAAGCAATTCCTGCTGGCTTATTTCCGGCTTCACATCCACATCAAAACCCATTTCCTGAAGTCCATCTGCCATGGCCTGATGTAAATAATCTGTAATAACCACTTTACCCCGCATCCTCTACAATTTGAGTGATTTCAAAAAACTCTTGAATATCTAATTGTTCTGGCCTTTTTGTAAAAATGGGCCGTTCCAGGATTTGCTCATCCTGAATCAAACTTTTCAAGCTGTTTCGAAGCATTTTCCTTCGGGTGTTGAATGCCAGTTTTACTACGGTTTTGAAACGTTTTTCATCGCAAGGCATTTCGGTTCGCCCGTTCCGTTGTAAACGAATTACACCGGAATGCACAGCTGGAGGTGGCCTGAACGCCTCAGGAGGCAACAGAAGCAACAGTTCAGCATCATACCATACTTGGGTCAACACACTGATGATGCCATATTTTTTTGTACCAGGACCGGCACATATCCTTTCAGCCACTTCTTTCTGGAACATGCCCACAAGTTCAGCTACATTGTTTCGATACTCCAAAACCCGAAAAACAATCTGGCTTGAAATGTTGTACGGAAAGTTGCCGACTATACTGAATTCTCCATTGAAGATAGTTGCAAGATCAATCTGCAGCACATCTGCTTCCACAAAACGTATGTTTTGGTTTCCATATCTCTCAGTTAATATTGGCACAAGCCTGCGGTCAAGTTCAATGCCACAGTAATCCAAATTATCATGTTTCAAAAGATGTTCAGTCAGCGCACCATTACCAGGTCCAATTTCTAATAATTGCAGTGGCTTATTACCCCAATTCAGAGAATTGGCAATGCGCTGTGCGGCACCGCGATCACTTAAGAAATGCTGCCCTAAACTTTTTTTCTTTCTCAATGAATAATGGTTTGAACCAGAAACTCCCTTCTTATTGAGATTTGGTGCAATTGGTTACCTTTGCGCACCATTTCAAAAGAGCTTCAGGAGCATGCAAACTTCATTAAAAATCACCACTTCAATTCAAAATGCCAATCTTCAGTTTGTGCTAGCTGACAGCAGTTCGAAATTCGATGACCTGGCTCTTTCAAAAACAGAATTGGCTCATCTCAAAAAACGGATCAAAGCCGAAGAAAAATGGACTGAATTTGGCACCATCGAAAGTAAATTGGTTGTAGCTTTAATCGAGAAGACCGAAGATTTAAACTGGGATATTGAACAAGTGCGAAAAGTTGGAAACCGTGCATGTGGCCAGGCCAACCACGAAAAAGCTACTTCAATTTCAGTGACCAACAAAAGCCAACTCGAAAACGCTGCGCTAGCTTTCGCAGAAGGTACAATGCTGGGTAATTACGAATTCAGAAAGTATAAAACCGGCAAGGATGCTGGCAATTCTTTAAAGTCTGTTCTGATCGAAAAATCCTCAACAACCAAAACCGCCATCGCAAAACTACAGGCTACTGTGGATGGCACATTAACAGCCCGCGACCTGATCAATGAACCACTTTCCTATCTCACTGCTCCACAATTGAGCAAGGAGATAAGGGCACTAGGGAAAAAATGTGGTTTCAGGGTTGAGGTGATGAACAAGGCCAAAATCGCTTCCATGAAGATGGGCGGTCTGCTTTCCGTAAATCGAGGAAGTGTTGACCCACCTACTTTCAACATCATGGAATGGAAACCAGCAAAATCCAGGAATAAAAAACCACTGGTGCTGGTAGGGAAAGGCGTGGTTTACGATACAGGCGGTTTAAGCCTGAAACCAACGCAGAGTTCAATGGATTTTATGAAGAGTGACATGAGCGGTGCGGCAGCTGTAATCGGAGCGATGTGTGCCGTCAGTAGTTTAAAATTACCCGTTCATGTAATCGGTTTGATTCCTGCAACCGACAACCGACCAGGGGTAGATGCTTATGTGCCGGGCGATGTCATCACCATATCAAACGGAAAAACAGTTGAAGTCCTGAACACGGATGCAGAAGGAAGATTGATTCTTGCAGACGCATTGAGTTACGCACAAAAACTGAAACCTGAGTTGGTGATTGATCTTGCCACGCTCACGGGGGCTGCCGCGCGAGGGGTTGGCAAAGAAGCTATGGTTTCTTTCTTCAAGACTGACACAGAAACCGCGCGTCAATTGAAAGCTTCCGGCCAACGCGTGTATGAAAGAATGATTGAAATGCCTTTGTGGAAAGAATATGGCGATTACATTCAATCCGATATCGCTGACATTAAGAACGTTGGCGGACCTACTGCAGGTGCAATCACAGCAGCTAAATTTCTAGAGCATTTTACTGACTATCCGTGGGTACACCTGGACATTGCCGGCATGGCGTTCCTGCAAACCAAAGCAAGTTACAGAGGTAAAAATGGAACTGGGGTTGGCGTACGTTTACTGGTCGATTTTCTGAGCGAATACTAAGAGTCTCTGATTATGCGCGAAAAAGTTATAGCTGGAATTAGCATCGGAGATATCAACGGTGTGGGACTGGAAGTTATCATGAAGACCTTCCTCGATACTCGAATGTTCAACATTTGCACACCGGTGTTGTACGGATCGGCCAAGACAGTGGCATACCATCGAAAAGCACTCAACCTGGAAAACTTTAATTATCAAAACGTTACTGACCTCAATGCCCTGAACGCAAAAACCCTGAATGTGGTGAATTGCGAAGATGAGAACCTGATAGTAAATCTTGGATCTCCTTCAAGGAAAGCAGGTGAATATGCGCTTCAAGCTTTAGACACAGCTCTCAAAGATTTGGCAGACCGGAAAATTGACGTTTTAATTACTGCTCCGGTTGACAAGAGCCAGATTCATTCAGAGAAAACACCTTTTTCAGGTCACACTGAATACATCACCCAATACTTCAACAAAGATGACAGCTTGATGTTGATGGTAAGCGATTCACTGCGAGTTGCCATGGTTACAGGCCATCTGCCTTTGAGTGAAGTTGCTGAAACCATTTCGGCCAAAAAAGTGACTAACAAACTGCAAATGCTGCACGATTCTTTGTTCATGGATTTTGCGCTGGAACGGGGTAAGATTGCAGTTTTGGGCTTAAATCCGCATGCGGGCGATAGCGGCATTTTGGGCAAGGAAGAAAAAGAACAAATTATCCCTGGAATTGAGAAGGCCCAGGAATTGGGCATTCTGGCCTATGGTCCTTACCCAGCCGATGGTTTTTTTGGTTCAGGAAACTACAATCAATTTGATGCGATACTTGCCATGTATCACGACCAGGGGCTGATTCCATTCAAAGGCATGTCGTTTCAAAATGGGGTGAATTTCACAGCAGGGTTGCCTGTGATCAGAACTTCGCCAGACCATGGTACAGCATTTCCCCTGGCCGGGAAAAATGAAGCATCACCAAAGTCCTTTCAGGCTGCCGTTTTTCAGGCTGTTGAGATTTTTCGTAATCGCGAGAATCATACTGACATGAACGCTGACCCAGTGAAACAGCAGGTCGTCCGAAAGGAAAGAGCAAAGCGCTAAACGGTTTTCACACACCATCGTATCGGATTCTGAAAATAGTTGTTTCAAGCCTTGTTTAAGAAGGATTTCGGAGCGGTTAAATCGTTTTCAATTTCAATGTTAATACGTACCTTTGTGCGACTTTTTGAAAACCAGTAAAAAGCTTCTGGTATGTCGGGTGAGTTTAGTATTAAGTATTCGGGTTTAAAAGATGGCGAATACCATTTCGACTATCATTTGAACAACACGTTCTTTGCCGATTTTAGTCAATCACCAATTCAAAAGGCTGATATAAAAATTGGGGTAGATTTTGAAAAAAAGTCCAGTCACTTCCAATTGAATTTTTCAGTCAGCGGTTCCTTGAAAACAGAATGCGACCGTTGCCTCGAAGAAGTTGAAGCAAAACTGGATGGAAATTTCACGCTCTATGTGAAATTCTATCCCCACGATCTTGATAAGCCTGAAGACAGAATTGATGTGATGTACCTCCCGGATAGTGAAATTCGACTTGACCTGAAACAGTTGCTATATGAGTATGCCAACCTTTCGGTTCCATTGAAAAAAATACATTTGGAAGGTGAAGCAGGATTCGAAAAGTGTATGGAAACCTTCAACCTTGGAAACAAAGAAGTAGCCAACGAAACTGACGAATCGAAAGAGATTGACCCGAGATGGGCAGCATTAAACAAGTTAAAAACTGATTAAAACACATACAAATGGCACATCCTAAAAGAAAGACTTCAAAGACCAGGAGAGACAAAAGAAGAACGCACGTCAAAGCTCCAGTGCCAAATGTTACCACATGTTCAAATTGTGGAGCACCGGTTTTGTTTCACCACGTTTGTAACGAGTGTGGTTTCTATAAAGGAAAACTGGCGGTAGAAAAGGAAACTACAGCCTAAGTTTCCAGATGCTTTATAATAAAGAACATCGAAGCATTTCACGCGGTCTTAAATGACTAAATTCAGAGCTGCAATCACTGGCGTAAACGGATATGTTCCAGAATATATCCTCACCAATGCCGAATTGGAGACCATGGTTGAAACCACCGATGAGTGGATAACAAGCAGGACTGGCATCATTGAAAGACGAATAGCCCGAGATCAAAACGAAGCAACCTCGCACATGGGCTCAGCAGCTGTGAAAGGCTTGCTTGAAAAAACCAACACCGATCCCGATTCCGTTGAATTAGTGATTTGCGCAACTGTAACTCCAGACATGCAGTTTCCAGCAACTGCGAATTTGATAGCAGATCAATGCGGCATCAAACAGTCGTTCAGTTATGACATAAATGCTGCATGCTCAGGTTTTATCTACGCGTTGAGTACGGCTTCTAAATTCATTGAAGCCGGCACCTACAAGAAAATCATTGTTGTGGGAGCAGATAAAATGTCTTCCATCATCAATTATGAAGACCGTCAAACCTGCGTGATATTTGGAGATGGAGCTGGAGCAGTGTTGCTTGAACCCAGCGAAAACGGAAATGGACTGATTGATGGTGTCTTTCAATCCGATGGGAGTGGAGCAGTGCATCTGCATCAAAAAGCCGGAGGATCCAGGAAGCCTGCCAGTCATGAAACAATCGATGCAAGCGAGCACTTCGTTTACCAGGAAGGCCAGGCAGTTTTCAAATTTGCAGTTGTTAAAATGGCCGATGCTGCTGAAGAGGTTATGAAACGCAACAATCTCCAAAGCGAAGACATCGCCTGGCTGGTGCCGCATCAGGCTAATAAACGGATCATCGATGCTACTCGCAGAAGGACAGGATTACCAGAGGAGAAAGTAATGGTTAATATTCAGAAGTTTGGCAATACCACAAACGGAACTATTCCGCTATGCCTTTGGGAATGGGAAAATCAACTTAATAAGGGAGACAACCTGATATTGGCGGCATTTGGTGGAGGTTTTACCTGGGGTTCTATCTACCTGAAATGGGCTTACGATTCAAAAGGCTGAATCATCACATAATTGTTTCACAATAATCAATAGCAATCATGGCATCAACATCAGACTTCAGAAATGGGTTATGCATCAAGTTTAACAACGACATTTTTCAGATCGTAAGCTTTCAACACGTGAAGCCTGGAAAAGGTGGGGCTTTTGTACGAACAAAACTGAAGAGCCTGACTACAGGCCGCGTACTCGATAACACCTTCAATGGAGGTGCTAAAGTCGATACTGCGCGCGTTGAAAGGAGAAAATTTCAATTTTTATACAAAGATGACAATGGCCTGAATTTCATGAACCAACAGACCTTTGAGCAAGTTTCCATCGATGAAAAAATGATCGAAAATGCGGATTTGATAAAGGACGGGGCAGAAATTGAAATTCTCTACCATGCTGAAACAGAAACTCCGTTGACCTGCGATCTACCAGCTTCAGTAGTATTAGAAATTACCTATACTGAGCCGGGTGTAAAGGGTGATACTGCAACAAATACCTACAAACCAGCAAAGGTTGAAACAGGTGCGGAAATTGCCGTTCCGCTCTTCATAAACGAAGGTGATAAAATCAAGATCAACACCGAAACCAGATCGTACATGGAAAGGGTGAAAGGATAATTTTTCCTTTATTCGCAACTAATAAATGCTGATCAAGAAAAGTAGCTATGGACTTTAAACAAATTCAAGACCTGATTAAGCTGGTGAACAAATCCAACATCAGTGAAATCAAAGTTGAAGAAGGCGAGTTCAAAATCACAATCCGGACTAAAGAGTATGCGGAAGGTTTTCGGATGAAAGGTGAAATGCCTGCGCCAACACAAATTGCAGTACCGGTTCAATCAATATCACACCCGGCACCTGCAGGTGTACCGGTGGAAACGTCCACAGCTTCTCCAACCACAGAAAATGGCAAGTCGGAAAAAGAGGAAGACGCTGGTTCATCGGATGACAGCAAATACATCACCATAAAATCGCCAATGATTGGGACATTTTACCGTTCCTCTTCACCAGACAAGGATCCTTTCATACAAGTTGGTGACATCCTTCCCTCTGGAAAAGTAATTTGCATTATTGAGGCCATGAAAATTTTCAATGAAATTGAATCGGAAGTGGAAGGCAAAGTGGTGAAAGTTTTGGCCGAAGATGCTTCGCCTGTGGAATACGATCAACCCCTTTTCTTAATCGATCCGGCCGGATAGTCGGAATTCATCCTGGATCTTCATGTTTAAGAAAGTCTTGATAGCCAATCGCGGTGAAATAGCTTTACGCGTTATACGAACCTGCCGCGAAATGGGCATTCCAACCGTAGCCATTCACTCTACGGTTGACGAAGATAGCCTGCACGTGCGTTTTGCCGATGAGGCCGTTTGTATCGGCCCTGCCTCAAGCGCAGAGTCGTATCTAAATGTGCCGAATATCATGGCTGCTGCTGAAATAACCAATGCAGATGCCATCCACCCTGGCTACGGATTTCTGGCTGAAAACGCCCAATTCGCTGAAATCTGCAGCGAATATGGCATGAAGTTTATTGGCCCAACTGCTCACATGATCAGGATGATGGGCGATAAGATCACTGCCAAAGACACCATGAAAAAGGCAGGTGTACCTGTGATTCCCGGATCGGATGGATTAATCACTGATTTAAAGGAAGGAAAGAAACTTGCCAAAAAAATTGGTTACCCGGTCATTTTGAAAGCTACTGCCGGTGGTGGTGGAAAAG
>PVBE010442866.1_pt1 | contig 17990 bp, 19 predicted proteins | sample 1631181 | NCBI WGS metagenome assembly PVBE01 (sample SAMN08397723, study PRJNA350692) | Marine metagenome, whole genome shotgun sequencing project. | isolation source: water | place: Pacific Ocean | collected 2012-04
TTATTCCCAAAAAAGAAAAACATAAAGTAGGTCGACCTGAAACGTGTAATCGCAAAACACTTGAAGGCATATTTTATATTATCAAGGCGGGTTCACCTTGGCATATGTTACCAAAAGAGTTTGGAAGGCCAACAACAGTTCATGGAAAATTCAGAAAATGGGTTAAATCAGGTGTTTTCGATCAAATTATTAAATTGGTCTTAAAAATGTATGGCGACCAAACTGAAGATCAGTCTCATTATTCGATTGATGCATCCTCTAGCAAAGCGCCAATTTCGTATGAATGGTCAGGAAAAAGCCCTACAGATAGAGGTAAACAGGGAATCAAGAAAAGCATAATTGTTGATAGCCATGGCATCCCCGTTTCAATTGTTGTTGGAGCTGCAAATGTACATGATTCAAAGTTCTTTGAAGAAAATATTCAACAACTACATCTATCAAAAGATAAAATTTCAGTTTTAACTGCGGATAGTGCGTATGACTCAAGACACTTAAGAAAGCTTGCAAAAAATAATAATATTGCACTTCTAGCTTCAACTAATAGAGGTAGAAAAAAGGATAAAAACATATACCAACCGAGAGGTCGATGGGTCGTTGAAAGAACATTTGGATGGCTACATTGGAATCGTGGAATCAAAACTTGCTGGGCAAAAACAAAGGAATCGTTTTTAGCCTTTCTCCAATTCGCCTGTTCAATTCACGTTTTTAGAGCTGTTGGAATTTTCGGATAAGCTCTAAACAATGTGTGGCTAAATGCGTAGCTGAAGGCAAAAGTAAAAAAAGCGATTGTAAAAGGTACTGCAAAAAGAACCCAACCTGCTACCGCAACTTTGTTGCTACAGGTAAAGATATTAAAGTAGCTGCTACAGCTAAAGCTTGTAAATAAGCTTTGATACTTCTTGCTTATCACTGAAGAACGTCTTTGTTGTTCCAATCAACTGATACTCGTCTGGCCCTTTTCCAAGGATAGCCACTATACCATTTGGTCGAGCATTTTCTATAGCGCGTGATATTGCCTTAGCTCTATCCTTCTCTATAGTTACCTTATTGGAATGTTCCTGTGGAATCCCAAGTAAAATATCCTGGATAATACCATCTGGATCATCAGTGCGTGGATTATCATTAGTAAGATAAATCTTACTACAATAACGTGCAGCAAGCTCACCCATGATGGGACGCTTAGCATTATCTCGACCACCACCACAGCCAAATACAACTGTAAGATCTGATGTATTACTATGCAACATAGCAAAAAGCGCTTGAAACGATGATGGGTTATGAGCATAATCAATAACCACAACAACATCATTCGACAGTTCGAATCGCTCAAGACGCCCTGGGACTACGGTAAATGATTCTAAAGCTCGCTGTATTACCTCTGGATTAATGCCCAATTGAACAGCACAGGAAAATACACCAAGAATATTCTCAGCATTATACGGCCCAACAATTGTTTGCGACTTAAGTAACGTAGAACGAGATCCATACGCTACCTCAAACTGAACTTCCGCCATATCCGCCTTTTTGAGAGTCCCTGCAAACTTAGCACTTGAGGTGAGACTAGTCGTTGTAAGATTATCATATGCAGAAATAATCCTTTTAACCCACGTATCATCAGCATTAACAATACGAGGAGCACCTTCTTTACAATGCTCAAAGATCTGACACTTTGCCTCAAAATAATCTTCTATGTCAGAATAAAATTCAGAATGTTCTAGTGAAAAATTGGTAAAGACCATAGCATCAAACTCTAGGCCCTCTAAGCGATGAAGACTGAATCCTTGTGCCGAGGCTTCCATGACAACATACTCAACGTTCTCGCGCACACACTGTTCAAAAAACATATGGATATAGTCTGGATGCGGTGTTGTAAGTTCCGCTGGAAAATTTTGATCACCAATTTTATTTTCAACACCAGTTAACATTGCAACCTTATGCCCCGCCTGTTGAAGTATGTGATTCAAAAGGTAAACGCTCGTTGTTTTACCCTTTGTTCCCGTTATCCCAATGATCTTCAACTTCCGTGCTGGGTAATCATAGGCCTTTGCACTCAATTGAGCCAGTGCTAAGCGAGCATTCTCTACAACAACAACCTCAATACCTTCTTTGGAACAACGTTCTTGAACAGCAGTATCCATATCAACGCCCTTTTGAACGACGATCTGATTTGCTCCACGGTCTATAGCATTACTTATATATAAGGCACCATTACTCATAGAACCTGGAATCGCTACAAACGTAGATCCAGGTCCAACATGGTCAGTATGGCACGCAACTTTAAATTGTTTCGGTAATTTTATCATACTTCTAGCTTAGCAAAAATATCGAATCTTGCTTCATTATTTCACAAATCAAAACCAACACTTGAAGTTTTGGGTTGCACTTTGCTATGATTCAACTAAAGAATATTATTTTACCAATGGGGATCGATATGAAAAATGATGATAAAAAACTGTTAGCAGATGAAATTCATATGCTAAACAATACATTTTCACTTATTACTGCATCTATTGAAGCCTTTGCCAAAAGACTTGATGAAGATCATGCAGCACAAATAAACCTTATGAATACTGATCTACTGGGACTACTTAGAAAGTATAAGGCCTTAGAACGCAGTATAAAAGAAATGGTTGAAGCTTGTAGCACAACCGAAGAAGAAAGCTAAACAAAAGCTTATACATCTCAAAGGAATCCATATAATGAAAAAACTAATCTTAATATTTTCTCTAGCACTACTCTCTCTAAACGTAGCCGCTAATAATCCTAATCCAACGACTTCAGACCTACAACAAGGCATTCAAACGAATACGATGCTACTTAAGCAATTACAATCTCATTTAGCAGCAATCAACACTTTATTAATGAGTAGCCTTGAACATATACACCAAAGGTTAGATACAAAAACCTCAAAAAAAAATAGTTTCTACTTAAAGTGGAGATCTTATGAAAAGAATAATACTTATACCTGTTGCTCTTATAGCACTCTTATCCATTAACCATGCAGCCGCAATGGAATCTGCTTCCGCTGCAAGTGATGAAACATTAGATGCAAGCACTTTGGCATCTATTCAACGAATGATCAATGGTTTACAAAGGCAACTTCGAGCAGATTTGATTGTCCTACAACAAGACATACGAACCAATGGAACCAAACAAGAAACCACTCATCGTATACTCCGAGAAATAAGAGCCAATACAGAAGATTTAGCTGAAAGCATAAACCACTTCAGAAGCGTGACACTCGAAAGACTTCGAGAAGGAAGATAAAAAAAGGCCACAGGAAAATCCCATGGCCTTTTTTATTACTTATTTTTAAGCATATATTTGAGCAACTCACGCCTGATCAATGGCATGAACCATGCAATCGCGTACAAGTTCATTAATAGCAAACTACCATTAACAAGATCATTCATATTCCAAATAATATCTATCGTTGCCATAGTACCAAAGAAGGTAACAGCACAATAGATAAAGGCAAAAAGCCATCGAGCTCGACCACCAGTTAAGAAGTCCCAAATCTCTGCTGTAATAAAGATAAATGCTACCAATACACCAAGCCCAAAACTTGCTGATACGAATGTTACAATCCATGAACCATAAACACCATAGCATGTATCAAAGGCAGCACTGGTCAATACAATACCAGTTTTCCCACTATCCCAAACGCCACTTGCAATGATACTCAATGCAACACCAAAGCAAACTACAAAGTTACTGATAAAAACACTGAGCATGGAAAGAATTGAATCTGCAACAGGCTTTTTTGAACCACTGGAACCAAATAAGACACCAGCAATACCAAGACCCGCTTCATGAGAGTTAATCGAACGAGCTGTACCAATTCGAATCATTTCCTGAATGCTCACACCCATGGCACCACCAGCAATCGCTTTTGTAGAAAATGCAGAAGTACAAATAAGTATTATTGACGGCCATATCGCCGCATAGTGATAAACTAATAAAAAGAATGCCGCAACAACAAAAAGTCCAACCTTAAACGGTGTTAACCAGTCAGAGATCTTCAATACGCGTTCTGCACCACCTAAAATTACATATATAATAAATACTAGTAATGCAAAAGCAATATAAAGCCTATCAATACCTAGAACATTCTCTAAGCCAAGGCCAATTGAGTTAACCTGCATAGCATTACCACTGGTAATACCATAAAAGAACATGAAAATTGCAAAAACATAAGGTAGAAAAGCTCTACCAGGTAAAAGACTAAGGAATACTATTGGACCACCCTCTGCTTTACCAAACTTGTGTTTACCAATAAAGTAGGTTGAAATGAAAACCTCACCAAACCTGAGCGCCATCCCAACAACACCTGCAATTAACATCCAAAATGCAGCTCCAGGACCACCAGCGTACATAGCACAACCAATACCAGCAATACTTCCATTACCAGTACCTGTAGCCAAGGCATTAAGGAACGCTTGGAATGGAGAAATATCACCCTTCCCCTTAACCTTTTCCCCTTTTGATGGTGCTAATACCATTTTCCAGGACGTAAAAAAGTATCGAATCTGAACAAAATAAAGAAATATCGTTGCCGCAAAACTTACCCCTAAGAAGGAAGCTAATAATGGCCAATCCCAAAGAAGATTACGACAATGAATTACTGATTCGTTCAGACTTTCTAAATACATAAGAGTCTTTCATTTTAAAAGGTACTATGTTAACATAGATCATTATAGAATAAGATTAACTTATAAGCAATTCGTAAGGGTTTGATCACTGTGAAAATTTTAGCTCTCGATCTGGGAGATGTCCATACTGGCGTCGCAATATCTGATGCCATGGGTATCACATGCCAACCCTTAACAACTATCTCAACCTTTAGGTTAGAAGAAGAGCTTGGAAAGATCTTATCTCAAGAACAAGTAAAAGATATCGTTGTTGGGTATCCAAGAACCCTTCGAGGCACAGAAAGCAAACAAACCGAAAAGATCCTTCAACAATTTGAAGAACTTAAAATCGCTTTCCCACAATACTCGTGGAAATTATGTGACGAAAGATTGACTAGCAAGCACGCTGGTTCAATTCAACGATCAAACAAAAAGTCTAAAAAGCCCAAAGACAAACTTAAGATACATGCTGTGGCTGCGGCTTTAATCCTTCAGACCTATCTAGAGTCTCTGAGATTTTAAGAAAAATAGTTGACGGACGTAAATAAATTTAGCTAGTCTGAGGCTGAACTATATTTGTGCGCAAATATAGCTTATTTTTTTTCATAAGAATTTTTCCGCTACATGAGTGTTTGTTTAGAGGTATGAGTTATAAAAAAGGAGAGAAACACCCATGAAATGCCGTAAGTGTAAAGGGCTCATGGTTCAGCAGACATTCTTTGATAATTTTTTGAATTTTGATGGATGGAAATGCTTAAATTGTGGTAAAGTAGTAGCTAGAAAAGAAAAAACAATAGAATTTGATGCCTTTAGCGTTTTTTACCAACAACAAAAGTCTAAGAAGAAATAACCATCCATGAACTACTCCCTCGTTGTGCAAAGCACCTATCACGAAATTCAAATCGCCCTCTTTGATGCTGACCAGCTTATAGAAACTGTAAGTGAGTCCAAAAAAACCGCGAGTAAAAATATTTTATCAACTTTAAGCCGCTTGCTTGATGCACACGGTTGTACCCTTGATGCCATTCAATACATAGGCGTCAACCAAGGCCCTGCGCCTTTTACTACATTGCGCGTTCTTATCACAACCATCAACGGTATTGCTTTTGCAAAAAAAATACCTCTGGTTGGTATGAACGGGCTTGAAGCCATGCTACAAGAAAATCACAATGTAGAGTTTCCAGCTACTCTTTGTTTGTATAATGCATTCAATAATGATGCCTACTTTGGTATTGATACAGCTGGCAAGCTAGAAAGCGGCTGGGAAAATATCGATACCCTCTTGCCCCGTGTTAAAGCTCAATTTGCTGATGCAACTGTACGAGCAATAGGAAGCGGTACAGAATTCTTTAATGAAAAACTTATTAATGTCTTTGGCGATAAACTATTTATCCCAGCACCACTACCTGAATTTCCATCAGTAGAATTTCTACATACATTAGCAAAAAAAGAATTTGAAAATGGAAATACTGCAGAAGAAATTTCACCGCTCTATCTTAAACAGGCTATATAGCTAACTGAGACAGCGAAGATATCCAAGAGCCAGAGAAACCGCTTGTACTGAACGCAATATTGTTGGCGTCAGTCTATAAAGTTTTACATTGCCATTTTCAAGCATTGCCTTTTCTTCGTCAGTAAGATCACCTTCAGGACCAATGATAATCGTAAGAGGCTCTTGTAACTTTTGATTAAACACCTGCCAGATTGGTTCACCGCCAACATCACAAAACAGCATTGTACCGCCCTGCTCTACAAGTTGCTGCAAGCTAATTGGTTTGTGTATGACTGGCATATCAAAATTCTTTGACTGTTCTGCTGCGGCAATCATTACACGCTTGAGGCGCTCCATCTCTTTATCGCCACCCCATGAACGCTGTGCTTTTTCTGTTGCAATAAGTTGAATCTCACTACCACCAAGCTCTGTAATATTATAGATCGCTTGCTCAAAAGCATCCTTTTTCAAAACTGGTAGCGCAATACGTATTGAAGGTTCAATCTTTTTATTAGTACTGCTCTTTATAATTTTAAAAGAAACTTCCTTCTTAGAAAGCGTACTGACAACAGCACTTGCGTGATGCTTCTCGTCAAAAAGAATGAGAGTATCATCAACACGAAGTCGCAAAACATGGGACACTCTAGTTATAACAGCCTTGTCATTACACGTCAGACGGTCAGACTTGAGCGTTTGTGTTAAACCGGAATAGAAGATAGCAAACTCATGCTTCTTTTTTGACACGCAGGATCCTCATCGTTTTGTTATACGAATAGCGAAGACTTTTTTCAACTTGATAACAACAGTATAACAAAAATGAACCAACTTTAAGACCTGCAAGATAAATTGATGGATACGGATCTGCGGCAACAAGGAACTCTTCACCCATATCTTCAAGGCCCCAGTCATCAGAAAAATCTTCCTCAAGACATATATCATTATCAACTACAACTTCAAAAACACTCTCTTCTTGAAGCTCTTCTTGATTATTAGATAAAAGCGTGGTTGGATGAAAATATTGGATAATTAGTAATAAAAAAATTAGCTTTTTTTGCATAAGGCTCACATACTAAGGCTTAATGTTAGAACTATTATACAAGCAATATACCCCCGTATTAAAAATAAAAAAAGCAAAGACACAATTATGTCGAAAAAACCTATAGCTCTCATTATTTTAGATGGATATGGTTATGCCAAAAATTCGCAATACAATGCTGTAACACAAGCAAATACGCCCTACTTGCACAAATGGATCAAAGAATATCCACACGCTATACTCAAGGCTTCTGGATCTGCTGTAGGACTGGCAGATGGGATCATGGGAAACTCTGAAGTTGGACACATGGCAATCGGTACAGGCCAGGTTCAAGATCAACCACTAGTTATCTTAAACGAAATGATCCAAAGTGGTGAACTTAATAGTAATCAGCTATTAATTGATTCATATAATACCCTTAACAATACGGATAATGCATTACAGATCATCGGTCTACTTTCTGATGCTGGTGTTCATGCTCACATCGATCATATGATTGCGTTTGTAAATAATGCTCGAGCTAAAGGCGTTAAAAAAATATATGTCCACGCTATTCTTGATGGCCGTGACACACCGCCAAAGTCAGCTTTTGGGTATTTAGAAAAGCTTGAATCAGCGCTTAGAAATCATGCAACACTTGCATCAATCCACGGCAGATTCTTTGCGATGGACCGTGACAACAACTGGGAACGAACCGCCGAATCAATGGAGATACTACTTTCCAATACAGATGAAGTTAAAACTTGGCAGTCCCAACTAAATCAAGATTACTCTCATAATATTACTGACGAATTCATACCACCAACCTTACTTGATCCACAGGGAACCATTAAGTCTGGTGACGGTGTTATCTTCTGCAACGTCCGACCTGATCGAGCACGGCAACTAACAAAGCAGATTCTAGATACAGTTGACCTTTCATTCTTCATCACCCCAGTAGCATACGACCAAAAACTACAAACAATTACTCTCATTGAGAAAACAAAAACAGACAATCCACTATTGGAACGCCTTATCGATAAAGGATTATCTATCTTCTCCATTGCCGAAACGGAAAAGTATGCACATATTACATATTTTTTCAGTGGTGGGCGTGAAGACAAGTATGATGAAGAAGTGCGAGTACTCATCCCATCAATCAAGGTAAAAAGTTATGCAGACACGCCATGCATGTCGGCAGTAGAGATCACGGACATGGTTCTTGATTCACTAGAGTCTAATCCAAAGGACTTCTACCTTATCAATTATGCAAACGCGGACATGGTTGGTCATTCAGGCAACTTTGAAGCTACAAAAAAGGCTCTCGAATGTGTTGACGAGCAGTTGGGTAGACTTTATCATGAAATCGTTGAACAAAACGATGGCACAATGTACATAACAAGTGATCATGGCAATGCCGAGGTAATGTATAACGAAAAAGCACAGCAGCCAGCTACTGCACATACAGCCAATCCGGTACCATTCATCATGATTCAAAAAAACATCGACCAAGAAGACAAAAAGCTGCCTTTAACAGAGTTAAAAGATATCGCGTCATTTATAACGGAAAGAATTAAAAAATGAAAAAGCTTATTATAACTGCACTAAGTCTCTGTTTAATAGGATCGTCACTTGAAGCATCCCACATAGCTCCTCGTTGTGTTCTCTTCCTTTTACAAGCTGCACAACGATTGAACTTAAAAGGAGTACTCAACACAAACCCACCACAACAACTACCAAGGTTGTATAAAGAGAATTAATAGAATCTTACTCAACTTCGTTTTCGTCACTGTCATAACCATCGTGTACAAAAAGAGCCCCTAAATAGCCATTTCTTGGGCTAAGGTAATATCCTTGTGTAGCCAGTGGACCATCTTCTTCCCAAGCAAGTGGTGCACGAAAAGATATACCCCCTAGATCAAACTCATGTGCTTTATCTTTAAGCTGTGACCATAATGCCAAACAGCTCCACTCTTCACGAGGATATACATGTACTATCCAGCTTTCATCAGGATACTGAGACAAAATTCCAAGAGCTTTTATGTTTCGTGTATTAGGAACTCGTGCAAGAAAAACAATATCACCAAGCCCTTTTTCTACATCAAACGATTTTAAATCATGCCCCAACCTTGAATAGTTTTCAATCCGCTGCAAAAAATTCTTTGCAGCAGCTAGATCTTTTCGGTGCTTTACAACTGACATTGTAAGCTTGTTTTTAGGAATGGATTCACTACTCCCAATGAATACAGAACCAAATAATAATATTATTAAAAACTTTTTCATTTGTTGTTTTAAACCTGTTGAATTAATATGTTTTTGTTTTATTTAAACTAGCCGATAGATTCTATGCTTACCAACTTTGATACTCATTCCCGATTTCCAATCTATCTCAGCCTTAAAGTCTTTAATAGATTCACCGTCAATGCGCACAGCTCCTGAATCAATTAATCGACGCACTTCAGATGAAGACTTAATTGCACCTAAAAGCTTGAGCAACTCTACGATCCATAATGGATTTGCTGTACCAGATGGCAACTCAACTTCTTTCCCTGCAGATAGATCCTTTTTTTGGAAAAGAGCTTCAAAATTCTCTTGCCCCTTCTTGGCAGCTTCCTCAGACCAGAACTTGGCAAGAATCTCACGCGCCATTCTCTTTTTCAAGTCCATTGGATGCAATGTATTTTTTTCGATATCAGCCTTAAGCTTATCAATGTCCTCTTGGGAGTATCCAAGAAGAAGAAGTAAGTAACGCCAAATCAATGTATCAGATACGGACATCAACTTACCGTATGCATCTTCAGGTTTGTCTGTCAGCCCGATTGCATTGCCAAGAGATTTGGACATCTTTTGAACGCCATCAAGGCCCTCAAGCAATGGCATAGACATAACAACCTGTGGCTTCTGGCCATAATGTTCTTGTAGGTGTCTTCCAACAAGCATGTTAAATGTTTGATCAGTTCCACCAAGCTCGACATCAGACTCTAAAGCTACAGAATCATAACCTTGAAATATTGGATACAAAAGCTCATGGAAACTGATTGGTAATTTTTGTGCAAGACGCTTTGAAAAATCATCTCGTTCAATAAGTTGTGCAACAGTGATCTTAGAACCTAGCTTAATAATGTCTGCAGTGGAAAGCTTAGATAGCCATTCTGAATTGTAACGAACAGAAACCTTTTCAGGATCGAGGATGTGTCCCACCTGTTCAAAGTATGTTTTAATGTTTTCTGCAATCTGTTCAGTTGTAAGCGGTGGTCGTGTTTTTGAACGACCTGTTGGATCTCCAATGCTGGCTGTAAAATCACCGATAAGGAATATGACCTCATGGCCTTGATCTTGAAAATCTTTTAATTTTTGAAGGACAACAGCGTGGCCAAGATGAAGATCTGGCGCTGTAGGATCCATGCCTAATTTAACCTTAAGCGGTTTTCCTGTTGCTAACTTTTTTTCAAGAGCATCTGCTGGTAATACTTGTGCTGTACCACGCAACAATTGAGAAATATCTTTTTTTATATCAGCCATTAGAACGCCCCTTTATCCAAAAATCTTTATTAAAACGAATCGAATGTATTGTCCAATAATCTCAACGCAAGAGAATACAAATCCAAGCAAGACTGGAAATACGAGAGAAACAATTAAAAATGCCATGAAAAACACAACTATCTGAATCCACATTCCGTATTTTTCAAACAAGCGCCATTTGTGTAAAAATTCTGTCATTACAAATTCAATAGCACCTAAAATTAAAAACAGTACAAATAAATAAATATTGAAAAGCAAAACAACCCTAAACAACTGCATAATAATTAATGAACTTGCAGGAAAATAGGTCAGCACATTAAACGCTTCAATTAAACCACCAAACAATACTATGGAAAAAACCATAATGCCATGAATAATTGCACCGGAAAAGAATAACAAAATGAGCCGAAGATCACGGAATGAACCAAAAATATTACTTGGATTGAGCGGAATGCGTCGACCCCAACCAACACCTAGTCCTGAAACTAATTGAGAATACACTAAAAGCCCTAGTCCAAAAAGACTAACGTGCATCAGTGGATCGAATGTTTGAAAACCTTGTTTTTGTGCTGTATCATCACCAAGCTTAGCTGCAAACATTGCTTGAAAATAGCCACTAATAGTCACGGTTGGAAAATAGGCCATAAGAATTGCAACAAGGCCCATTGCGCTTTGTACATTTGTAAAATTAACCACGCGTTAACCTTCTTAATTAATATATAATAAATAACCATCCACACCATCTATAAGTTTAACAGACTAGAGCAATCTCGACAAATCACACTGTACCGGTAAACTGAAAAAAAAAGTAATCATTCATTTGAGGAGACCTAATGCTGCAAAGCAAACACAAAGCGCTATTCTGGTACCTAGCAACCCCTGTTATTCTCGCCGTTCTTACCATAGCAACCTATTTCCCCTCTCTGCAGTATGCATTTCAATTCGATGATGAACCTAATATTCTAAAATTTTATGAAATTCGCTTCCTAAAATTCAGTGATATCTTCTTAGGTAATTCACGGTGGATTAGTAAATGGGTTAGTGTTTGGAGTTACCACTTTGGAAAATTCGAACCTTTCTTCTACCGCTGCGCTAACATTTCTTTTCACGTTATCACAGGCCTGATTGTTTATTTTTTCTTTTACATCGGATTACAAAAGCTTAATAAGGGTGGATTTTTTCAAGAGAATGCTCGTACTATTGCGCTCCTTGTAGCTGGCGTATTTCTTTTACATCCAGTGCAAACACAAACAGTTTCTTATATTGTCCAAGGACAAATGGAGGGCCTTGCTGGCCTGTTTGTCATGGCAACGTTACTATGCTTTCTTTTATTCAATCATGTAAAAACTCCAGCAGCATCATATGCTTGGGGCATTTCAATCTACGTATGTGCATTCCTTTCTTGCGGCACAAAAGAGATCGCGATTGTAACACCGATCCTTATTGTACTAACTGATTGGTTTTTTATTGCCCAAGGTTCATGGGAATCTTTAAGGAAGCGTTGGATACTTCACGCATCTCTCTTTGGCCTTGTTTGGGGAATGTATGTTTGGTTCCTTGGTAAAAACTACTTTGTCCAGGCCCTTGGATTCCAACTTCAATCGGAAAACATCCCTGGCAACTGCTTAACACAAAACGTTGGTGAAAAGATTGTACCGTTGTACTACTTCATGTCCCAATTCAAGGTTATCCTTCACTACATGGCTATATTCATCTGGCCTTTTTCAATATGCATGGAATATGACTGGAAGCTTGAGCCATCAATCGGTTCTCTTGGATTTATACTTCCATTCCTTAGCGTCCTTTTCATCGTTGCATTGATTGGATACTTGTTACGCGGAAACAAAAAAAATCTTGTTGCCTTTGGCCTGCTTTGGTTCTTCATTTGCATCAGTCCACGATCTTCAATCATTCCATCATGGGAGTTGGTTGTTGATTACAAAACTTATCTCGGTTGTGTCGGCTGGCTCTTTATAATTGTCAGCGGCCTGCTATACCTATATCAATCACAAGCAAAAAGATTACCTATCCTTCGACAACAAGCTTCCAAGGTTATCGCTCTATGCTTGCTGGCTTCTGTCCTTATGATGTTAACGGTTTCTCGTAATTCCGTTTGGGAGTCTAGCTACAAATTCTGGGAAGATATCGTCCTCAAAGCTCCTGGAAAAGCACGATCACACAACAACTTCGGTTGTCAGTTATTGGTAAAAGAAAAGTATCGAGAAGCGCTTCCTTACTTCAAGCGTGCGTTACGAATGGAAAAAGGATACTTCGATCCGTACAATAACTTAGCATTTGCTTACGGCGCTCTTGGTCGAATCGATCAAGCGATCTGGGCATTGAAGCAAGGGTTACAAATATATTCATACCAACCCAAAGTATATAATAACCTTGCGACCTACCTCATTATGAAAAATGAATACGATATTGCAGTTAAAGCTGCCGGACAGGCAATTGAGCTCTATCCGTATTACGGTAAAGCATACTTCAATAAGGGGCGTGCGCACTTAGCATTGGATCAAAATGAAGAAGCATGGAACTGTTTCAAAACATGTTGCACAGCAGCAGACTTTGATAACGAAACCCAAGGTTACGAGTTATATGGTAGCTTAAGCCTTAAGCTTGGAAAATATGATGATGCTATTTTTGCATTCAGCAAACTCTTTGAGATTGAAAAATCTCCATCAATCCTCTTTCAGCTAGGTAATGCACATTATCACAAAAAGGACTATCCTCAGGCTATTAAATGCTATCGCCAATCTTTGGCAACTGCTCCAAACAACACAAACATTATGCACAACCTTTGTGAGTGCTACCTTGAAGACAACCAACCACACATGGCCATAAACATGATTAAAGAGATGGAAAAGTCTGGAACAAGGTATCCTGATACAGGTTTACAAAAGGCATGGGCATACTCTCAGTTGGGTGATAAGAACATGGCAATCCAAACACTCAATAGGTTTATCAATACCTCGCCATCAGGGGACTATTTGACTCAGGCTATGCAAATGCTACACAAGCTTCAAACGAGTTAAAGCTATTTTGACCGATTTATGCTTTATTAGTAGACTTAAAAGAAAATATTTAACTACTAAACTCCGTGATGTGAATGGAAAAAAAGTATAATTTCAACGATCAGCAGCCTGCGCTGAAAGAACAGTGGGTCAAGGACAAAATCTATCAATTCCCTAAAGAAGGGGATGGTCCTGTCTATAGTATAGATACTCCACCACCAACAGTGTCTGGGGCTTTGCATATTGGTCATATCTTTTCATACACACATACGGACTTTATTGCCCGATATCAACGCATGAGCAATGCTCGTGTTTTCTACCCTTTTGGGTTTGACGATAACGGCCTTCCAACTGAAAAATATATTGAAAAAAAATGTAAAACAAGTGCATACAAGCTTGGACGTAGCGGCTTTATCGATCTTTGCCTCAAAGAAGGTAAGCCTGTGGAGCAAGAGTTCCAAGAGCTATGGCAAGTCATGGGCCTTTCTGTTGATTGGAATCTCAAGTATGAAACCATCTCAGAAACTGTTAGAAAGATATCACAAGAATCTTTTATTCGATTGCTAGAAAAAGATTATATCTACCGCAAGTACGAACCAGCACTATACTGCACAGCCTGCCGTACTTCCGTTGCACAAGCAGAACTTGATGATGTAGAACAAGATTCTAAGTTCTATACACTTACATTTAAGACAAAGAACGGTCAGGATCTTAAGATTGCAACAACACGGCCAGAACTCCTTTCTTCATGCGTTGCAATGTTCTATCACCCTGATGATGCTCGTTACAAAGAACTTCAAGGACAAGAAGCTATAGTTCCATTGTTTGGTAACAGTGTTCCAATCCTTGCAGATGAATTAGTTCAACCGGATAAAGGTACCGGACTGGTTATGTGTTGTACCTTCGGTGATAAAAATGATGTTGAGTGGTACAAAACTCATAAGCTTGATCACAAACAATCTATTGGCCTTGATGGTAAATGGATGGAGTCTACTGGATTTCTTGCAGGACTCAGAGCTAAGGAAGCACGAGATGCTGTTGTAGAAAAATTAGAACAAGAAAACATCATCACTGATGTTAAACCCGTTTCCCATACGGTCAACACACATGAGCGCTGTAAGAGAGAAATTGAATACGCCATGCTCTCACAATGGTTCTTAAAAATCTTACCGTATAAGCAAGAATTTTTGGCACAAGCGGATAAAATCAATTGGCATCCAAGTTATATGAAATCTAGATTCGTTAACTGGGTAGAAAACCTTAACTGGGATTGGTGTTTATCGCGACAACGTTTTTATGGTATTCCGTTTCCAGTATGGCACTGTACAGATTGTTCAGAGATTATTTTACCAAAGATTGATGAACTGCCAATTGATCCACAAGAAGCCAAACCTTCCATTGATGCATGTTCAAAATGTAACTCTACCAATATTGTTGCAGATACCGATGTCATGGATACATGGAACACATCATCACTGACACCACAAATATGTTATTCCCTGTTCAATCCTGATGCTTCATCAGCGTTTGATAAAGAATCTCTTGAAACCTTTATACCAATGAGTATGCGACCACAAGCGCATGATATTATTCGTACATGGGCATTCTATACCATTATAAAATCATGGATGCATCTTGGCTCTATACCTTGGAAGGATATTGTAATATCCGGACACGTGCTCAGTGGTAACAAAGAAAAATTATCTAAGTCTAAAGGCAATGCCTCAATGACTCCGGAAAACCTACTCAAGCAGTGGCCTGCTGATGCAATTCGATACTGGACTGCATGTGGCGCGCTTGGAACTGATGTAGCGTTCTCCGAAAATCAACTCAAGATTGGAAACAAGCTTGTAACAAAGCTATGGAACGCATTTGCGTTTGTTAATCAGCACACTGAAGGTCAAACATTTGGCTCCAAGCCAGATAATCTCGGCACTGTTAATGAGTGGATGCTTAATAATGTAACAGAGTGCTTTGAGCGTTATGATAAAGAGTTTAAAAAGTTTGAATATGGCGCTGCACTCAATCAAGTAGAACATCTGTTCTGGCATGATTTTTGTGACAACTATCTTGAACTTGTTAAGGATCAGTTCTTCAATCCTGACAACTATGATCCTGCATTCGTACAAGCAACATTATGGACATTACATACCGTTGGCTTAAGAATCCTACAGCTATATGCAGCGTTCATACCATTTGTAACTGATGCTATTTATCGAGATGTTTATAGTAGTACTATTGATGCTCCATCAATACACTCAACCATCTACTCCAATCTTCAAGTGCCATTATTGAATCCTGCAAGTGCTGAAAGAATGACAAGCATACTCGATATTGTAAGCAAGGTCCGTAAGATTAAGAGTGAAAATCAATTATCATTGAAAACTGAGCTTAAAGAGTTAATCATTATAAGTGATAAACCACTTGAAAAAGAATTAGCTTCAGAGCTACAACTAATTCGTGGTGTTACAAAGGCACAAGCTATTTCATTTAATGCTGGCTCTGAGTCAGACAAGCTTGTTGCTGATGGTGATACATGGATCGCAAGCGTGGCCGTCTAATGATTACATTAAAAAACACTCAGCGGAAAACAGCTCTTGATACTAAAAAGATAAAAGAGACTGCACAAAAGATCTTAGATCTTTTAGATTACAGTGATTATGACCTTGGCATTTGGTTTACAACAAACAAGACTATCCGTGAGTACAATAAGCAGTATCGGCACAAAGATAAGCCTACAGACATCCTTTCTTTCTCATATCATTCTGATTTACCCGCCGGTAATAGAATTGTAGTCGAAGAAGAAGAGGATAAAAATCTTGGCGATTTAATTATCTCTCCTGCCTACGTCCAAGATCAATTGCCAGAGCTTGATACAACACTTGAAAAACGTCTTGATGTTCTTTTGGTACATGGAATCTGTCACCTTCTTGGCTATGATCATGTAAGTGATGAAGATTATGAAGTTATGGATAAACAAGAGCAAGCATTATTAAAAAAGCTATAAACGAGTAACTCATAAAGCTTCTTAAAGAACAAAGATTGAGCAATATATCACTATCTATTGAAGTTTTGTCCTCTACCCTGATAAAGTAAGAAATTAAAAAAGGGGATGATTCTATGAAAAAACGTTTAGCTTTTGTTGGATTATTAGGTTCTTCAGGCATTCAATGTCTTTCTAATAGTAACAGTAGTGGTAGTATGATGGGTGGCTCTAGCTTTGTTGCTACACAAGTAACCGTTAACGCACACGCTGATCTTGTAAGCCAATTACAAGAAAGTGCTCGCATGGCAAGTCGGGTAAATAAAGACACTCTCGGAAAGAAAAAAGCTAGATTGTTAAGAAAAGCAGAGTTCCATGCAGCTAAAGCTCATGAACTTCTTATGAAAGTCTATGCAGTATAAGTATCTTTTTTTACTGCTAATATCTTTTGAGCTTGTATCGGTTAATCCTGATCTCAAAGAAATAGCCTCGTTTAGTGGTGCTAACTTTAAGATGGAAAACGTCGTTAATGTCTTTGCACCACCTAAAGAGGCGGAAGTCCACTCTGGATTCTCCCTATCAAGCCTCCTATCATTAAGTTCGATACGAGATCTCCGATCTAGACTAAAGCTCATTGCAGGGTTAAGCATTATCCCAGCCGCCTATATCGCCTATCTTATGATAAGGACGAACAGGCTTATGAATAATGAGTCTAAGTGGGTCAATTGGCAATCAGCCCTCTCATTAGATACCCTTCTCTCTAAGCCAATACAAGAAACCAGCTCAGAGTTACTTGGTACAATCTCTAATCGCTATCAAGAGCCAGGCAAAGAGGTCAACCTAGCCTATGCGTTTTTGGAATTCTCTGGAGACATTCAAAGCGAATCAGCCCAACTGGAGCGCTATATCCAGGCAACCAAGCTCTTTAAATACCTCAAATTCAATACATTCCTTCAATTTAGTGAACTCAAAGAGCAAAAAGCTCTCGATGCCATCAAAAAACTATCATACCTCAAAAATGCCGCCGCTCAAGGAATATCAAACCAACACCGATCATAGCTATAGCAAGCACTATCCATCAGCCTAAGCCCTTTAATCAATTACAACATTTAAAACTCTTGTTTTTGATGTGTGATATTTGCTATTATAAATTTAAGTTGGTTTGTAATCTTTAAAACATTAGAGCTTATCCGAAAATTAAATAGTGGGAGAATCTTCTTTTAAAATCAGCTATAATAGCTGTTGAACAAAAAAAAGGAAATATTACAATGAATATAATACCAGATGAAATATGGAATGTAATCAAAAGTTTTATTCCAAAAAAAGAAAA
>PVBE010599875.1_pt1 | contig 17989 bp, 11 predicted proteins | sample 1631181 | NCBI WGS metagenome assembly PVBE01 (sample SAMN08397723, study PRJNA350692) | Marine metagenome, whole genome shotgun sequencing project. | isolation source: water | place: Pacific Ocean | collected 2012-04
CATGAACACCGTGCCGCTTGCGATGCTCGGGATCGTGGAGCCGATGACCTTGTCCATGGTCATCACGACTGTGAGCGGGTCGGGGCAGGAAATTTCAGTGATGTGCTGCAGGAGGCTGGTGGCCGCCGGGTTGACGGCCCCGGGGGGGTTCAAGTACCGATCCATGGACACTTGGACGTCGGCGCAATCGAAGGATGAGCCGTCATGGAACTTGACGCCGTCGTGGAGATCGAAGGAGAGGGTGAGGCCATCGCCTGACAGCTCCCAGCTCTTGGCCAAGTCGCCCTCGATCTTGGAGACGTCGCCCCACGGGGACACCCGTATGAGCTGGTTGAACCGGAAGGTCGTGTGGCGGTTGTAGAGTCGATTCAACTGCGGGTCGTCCATCTGGAGCCGCGGCCAGGGCTGGCCATGGAGGTAGACGCCGCCGTACTGGGGCTCGCCCCACTCCGCTCGGTAGCCCGGCAGCGCCATGACGGCGGCGACCTCTGGGCTCACTGCGGGGGTCGTCGCCTGTGCCGCGGGGGCCTGCGTAGGCTGGGCCGCGGGGGCCTGCGTGGCCTGTGCTGCGGGGGTGTCCTCTTCGTCAGCTCCGCCACACGCCGCCACTACCACCAGCAAGGCGAGCGCTGCCATCAACGCTGCCACAGTCGAATATCGGCCCCATCCGCTACCACGATGCATACGCCAACCCTCCTCTTGTGCTCCGGCATTTCAAGTAGCCGGAGATTGCTGCTACGAACTCTACACGATCAGAAGTCAAAGTCAAGTATCTGGCCATAGGGAGTTGAGCCCTCTGGTGGGGCGTGGCGCGAGATGTGAGACGCCAGATGCGCTCCAGGTTGCTTTGGGGGTCGATTCGTCGGGAACCGCGGACGGTGCGCGCCAGCCCAGGCAACCCGCGGCGAGCGCCGCGTATCTACGACCCTCCCTGGTCCCCCTTCCCATCGCCGTCGGATGGGGCGTTCCGTCGTCGCCCGGACCGACGGGCGTTGCCGCTCGGCGCTGGGGCCGTACGCTGCTGGGACCGGTCCGCCAGGTTCCGGAGCGTGGCGTCCACCGCTGCGAATAGCGTGCCCCCCGGATACGTGCCATCGGCTTGGGGGACGCCGGCGGGGACCCCGGTCAGGATCTCGATGCCCTCCTCGATGGTGCTGACCCCGTAGATCCGGAACTTGCCTTCTCGGACCGCGTCGACCACGTCCCGGCGGAGAACCAGGTTGTTCACGTTGTCGCGTGGGATCAAGACACCCTGCTCCCCTGTCAGCCCCTTGACTCGGCAGACGTCGAAGAATCCCTCCACCTTGGGCGTCACGCCGCCCACAGCCTGCACCTCGCCGTTCTGGTTCACGGACCCGGTGACGGCGAAACTCTGGTTGATCGGAATGTCCGCCAGGCTGGAGAGGAGGGAGTAGAGTTCGGTGGAAGCCGCGCTGTCGCCCTCGACCTCGCTGTAGGTCTGCTCGAAACCGATCGTAGCCCGCAGCGCCATCGGCTTCTCGCGGCCAAACTTGCCCATCAGGTACCCGACCAGTATCATGAAGCCCTTATTGTGAATCGGCCCGGCCATCTTCGCCTCGTACTCGATGTTGGCCACGTCGCCGCCGCCAAGCGCGATCCGTGCCGAGACTCTGCTGGGGCTGCCGAACATGTAGTCGCCCAGGTCCATCACCGCAAGGCCGTTCACCTGACCAACCAACGCTCCCTCGGTGGCGATGTGGATGGTGCCGTCCTTGATAAGCTTCCGAAGCCGCTCCTCCGGCAGGTTGGACCTGGCGACCCTGGCCCGAGCGGCCTGCTCGACGTGCTCCGCCCGCACCAGCGGACTCCCACCGTCTGGGGCTTCCTCGTCGTGCTCGGCCCAGAAATTCGCTTCGGTGATAAGGTCCGCGACGTCCACGAACCGAGTGGTCAGCTTGTTGCGGTCCTCCACCAGCCGGCAGGAGTACTCCACCACGCGGGCGACCGCCCCTCTGTCGAAGTGGCGCAGCCCCTCCTGCCTGACGCGGTTGACCACGAAGGATGCGTATTTGCTGACGTTCTCCGGCGTGTTGTCCATGGAAACGTCGAAGTCCGCCTTGACCTTGAAGAACTTGTGGAAGTCTTCATCCGCCATTTGAAGCATCCTGTGAAGCGCGGGAGGTCCCACCAGGATGATCTTGGCGTTCAGGGGGATCGGCTCCGGGTTGAGGGTGGAGAACGGCATGGCGCTTGCCTGCTCCCCCAGGTTCTCTATCCTTGCTTCCCGGCTGCGCAGAACCCGCTTCATCGTCTCCCACGCAAAGGGGCTGCCCAGGAGGTCACGGGCCTGGCAGATCAGAAAGCCGCCGTTGGCGCGGTGGATCGCCCCGGGCCGGATCATGGTCAGGTCCGTGAACGCCCCTCCCATGCTCGTGCGATACTCAATCCGACCGAACAGGTTGTAGTAGGTGGGGCTGTACTCGAAGACGACCGGGGCGCCCTGGACCCCTCGGTTGTTGATGACCACATTGACGCGGTAGCGGACGAACCGCTGCTGCTCGGCGGCTTCCCGAAGTTGGGGAGGCGCCTGCGGGTCTTGGGGCGCCGATCGGAACTCGTCCACGTGGGCGACTACGTCCGCTTCCACCCGTTCCAGGTACTCGATGACCTTGGGGAACTGGGCATAGCGCTCGCGAAGCTCATCGAACGCCGGACGCACGGCGAACTCCGCCACCTCGCGGTCGGCCTCGGCCTTCCGCTGGTCCGCGGTCTTGTCCAGTCGTTGGAGCGTGGCCACCCGCTCCTGCACGTACTCCTGGACCTTCCTGCGACGCTCCCGGACGGCCTGTTTCTCCTCTTCGGGGAGCCGGTCGTAGGCCTCACGGTCCATGGGCCGGCCCTCTTCCGTCAGGGGCGTACTGGCGATGCCCATGGCGGTGAACTGCAGGGCCACGCCTTCCTGCCGTGCCATCTGCTCCATCTCCGCGGTGAGCTGGGCCCGCTGTGCGTTGATGTCCTCCAGGACCTCCTGGAGCTTTTCCTGGTATTCCGGCCCTTCGAACGCCCGCGGCAGCGCCTTCTGGCACGCCTCGACGACGATCGTCAGGTCCGCTGAAAGCTGCGCCCCGGTCCCGGCGGGAAGGCTGAGAGCGCGGGGTCGGGAGGGGTCATCGAAATTGTGGACGTAGCACCAGTCAGGCGGCGGCGGAAGGGTATGGGACGTCTGCTCCAGGTAGTTCGCGAGGGTGGTGTTGCGTCCCGTCCCTGGCTGTCCCGCCACATAGACGTTGTACCCAGGGGTATGGATGTTGAGTCCGAATTCGAGCGCGGTGACGGCCCGCTCCTGTCCGATGGTGCCTTCCAGGGGAGGGATGTCTTCCGTCGTCTCGAACGCCAGATCCTCTATCTTCCAGGGCGGGCTCAACGCTTCCACTGGGATCCGCAGATCCTCAATGCTCATCCTACGGCCTCCTCACCTCGCCAAGAGGCCCGCCGGCCACTCGCGCGTTTTGGGGCGAATTCACTGGCCGGGGCCCAGAGCGCCATCAGTGTAGTGCCTGGGTGTTCGAGGGACAATGCCCGCCCGTTGCTGCGGCGGATGCTTTCCGGCCTGTGACACCATCGAAATAGGCGTGGTTGCTGCCGAAGCGGCAACGAGAAGGAGGACCGTGGAACTACCGGCGCTGGCACTGACCTATGATGACGTGCTCCTGATTCCCGGCGTCTCCACGGTGAGCAGCCGCCAGGACGTCGATTGCGGCGCCCAGTTCACCAGGGGGATCCGGCTCAGCGCCCCTTTCGTGAGCGCAAACATGGACACGGTCACCGAGGCCCCCATGGCCCTGGCGCTGGCCGGGTTCGGCGGCATCGGTCTGATCCACCGGTTCTTGCCCGTGGACGCGCAAACGGCGGAGGTCGGCCTCGTAAAGGGCTACCAGAGCCACGTAATTGAGGACCCGCACACCGTCCCTCCCGCAGTGACCGTCTCGGACGCCCGGCGGATCAGGGAGCGATTCGAGGTCAACGGAGTCCCAGTGGTGGACGACGATCGGGTGCTCCTTGGCATCCTGACCAACCGCGACCTCCGCATGGCCGACGATGCTGCCCTGGCGTCGGACCGGATGACTCCGCGCGGACAGTTGGCGGAGGCCCTTCCTCTTCCTTTCGGCGGCACTGCGCTCCCATGAATCCGTCGCATGGAGCCACAGTGGCGCTCCCAAATCGCACCCTCGTCATGCCCGTCCGCGCGGTCTTGACAACCGTGAGTGCCTGCTCTACCGTTGAGCACCATCTAGCAGCCACGGCTCGTAGATGGTGCGCCGGAATCCGGCTAGAGTAGGGCCACGCGCGTTGGAAACCGTCGCCGAAAGACACGCCTCGCCTAGAAGGGCCAAGCGGGCCAGCGGCGAGGGCAGGGATCTGGTTTGGACACAGGAGGCAGGCATGGTTGAGGACACCAAGGGAACCGGAAGCGGCACGCTCTCTCGCTACCGTGTGCTGGACCTCGCCGACGCCAAGGGCGACTTCTGCACCAAGTCGCTCGCCGACCTGGGCGCGGAGGTCATCAAGATTGAGCCCCCTGGCGGCCACCCCACGCGCTTGATCCCCCCCTTCGCCGGCGACATTCCCGACCCCGACCGGAGCCTCTACTTTCTCTTTCGCAACCTGAACAAGAGGGGCGTCACCCTCAGCCTGGAATCGGAGGAGGGCCGCGACCTGTTTCGTCGCCTCGTGGCCACCGCCGACGTCCTGGTGGAGACCTTCGAGCCGGGCTACCTGGACGGGCTGGGCCTTGGGTACCATGCTCTGCGCGAAATCAACCCCGGGCTCATAATGGCGTCCATCACGGAGTTCGGCCAGTCTGGGCCGCGGGCGCACTACCAGGGCGCGCCGATTGTCGCGCTGGCGATGAGCGGCGCGATGCAGGTGGCGGGCTTCGCGGACAAGGCGCCATGCAACGCCCCCAACGCCATGGCCTACGACATCGCCTCAACCTACGCTGGCACCGGGATCATGCTGGCCCTCTATGGCCGGGGAGAGAGTGGCGAGGGGCAATACCTGGACATCTCGGTGCAAGAGGCTGGCATCGCGGGTCTCCTGCCCTGGGCGGTGCCGATGACCAGCTACGGCACCGTGCTCGGCGGCCTGGACCACCCCGTGCGTGGCGGGCTCGGACTCGGGACGTACCGGTGCGGCGACGGCTACGTGCGCGTCGCTTCCAACGTGCCCCGGCACTGGGATGCCCTCAAGTCGCTCATCGGAGAGCCGGAGGAGCTCGCGGACGAGATCTGGGAAGACCCCCTGTTCCGGCGCGAGAACCAGGACGTTCTGAAGGCTCTGGTGGAGGGCCTCCTGGAGGATCGCACCATGACCGAGTTGTTCAACACCGGGCAGGCGCTGGGGCTCCCCATCACTCCGCTTCAACCCGTCTCCGGCTTCGCCAGCGATCCGCAACCCCACGGCCGGGGATTCTTCCCGGAGATTCAGCACCCCGTCGCCGGCGCGGCCAAGTACGCGACGGTGCCGTACAAGATGTCGGAGACGCCGTTCAACTCCTGGAGGCCCGCGCCGCTGCTGGGTCAGCACAACGAGGCGGTCTACTGCGACGGGCTGGGCATCTCCACCGACGAGTTGACGGCGCTGCGGGCGAGGGGAGTCGTCTAGCCCCGACCGCGTCGGGGCCAGACGAGCATCAGGCGCCACGGAAAGGGGACGGCGATGAAGCTACCGCTGGAAGGCATTCGAGTAGTCAACCTTGGACAGGGCGCCGTGATCCCGGAGCTTTGCCGGGTCATGGGCGAGTTCGGCGCTGACGTGATCAACGTCGAGTCCGAGGTGTACCCTGACTTCATGCGCAGGGGCGGCCGGACCCCAGAGGGGACGCCGGACCTGAACAACAGCGCCGGCTACAACGAGGCCAACCGTGGCCAGCGCAGCTTCGCCGTGAACCTCCGCAGCGAGGAGGGTCCGGACATCGTCCGGCGGCTCATCGAGACCGCCGACGTGGTGGCGGAGAACAACCGCGCCTACGTCACCAAAAGCTGGGGACTCGACTACGAAGGGGTCCGCGAGTTCAAGCCGGACATCGTCTACGTGAGCGCCAACGGGTTCGGGCGCGGCGGACCGAGCGAGGATTTCGCGGCGTTCGGGCCCAACCTGGCGCCCCACTTCGGACTCACATACCTCTGGGGCCACCCTGATGACGAATTCCCGATCGGGGCTGGGATCAACCACCCGGACCACATCGCCGGGAAGCAAGGCCTCATGGCCGTCCTGGCGGCGCTGGACCACCGTCGTCGAACGGGCCAGGGCCAGTACATCGACATGTCCCAGGCGGAGGCGGGCGCCTCCATGATGGGTGAGCTCTACCTCCAGTACATGATGAACGGCCACGACCCCGAGCCCCAGGGCAACCGGGTCACCTACGCCGCGCCCCATGGCGCATACCGATGCCAGGGCGAAGACCGGTGGTGCGTCATCGCGGTACTGAGCGACGACCAGTGGCGCTCCTTCTGCGACACCATCGGCCGCGCCGATTGGGCCGCCGACCCCAGGTTCGCGTCCCTGCAGGGGCGGCTGGCCGGGCAGGACGAGCTTGACCTCGGTGTCGGGGAGTGGACCGCCCAGCGGGGCGCGGAAGAGGTCATGGAAACGCTGCAGGCCGCCGGGGTGCCGGCCGGGTACGTGCAGAACGCCAGGGACCATCTGGCGGACCCGCACCTGCAGGAGCGCGGGGGCTACATTGAGCTCGACCACCCGGTCGCCGGGCCTCGGTGGTACCCGGGGAACCCCATCCGGCTCTCTGAGAACCCTCCCATCGTCTCCCGCTCGTCGGTGCTTGGCGAGCACACCACCGAGATTTGCCGCGACCTCCTTGGCATGCCACAGAGCGAGATCGATTCGCTGATGAGCACCAAGGCGATCGGGTTCTAGAGATCAGCGGCTAGGGGTCGGAGCCAGCCCGTCGAGGCCGCCGCGGGCACGGACGTGCCTTGCCCGGAGACCCCCTGTTCGGGGCGCCGCCGCCATTCCGACGTGGCGAATCTGTTCCAGGAGTGCCCGTGGAGCCACGTGCCAAGCTGAAGGGACTCTTCTATGGCTGGTACGTGGTGGCCGGGGGATGGGGCGTCCACGTCGTAGTCGCTTCCACGTACGTGCTGGGGATGGGCGTCCTCTTCACGTCCATCCGCACGGAGCTGGAGTGGACTGCCGCGGCCACGGCCATTGCTTTCTCGTTGCGCCAGTTCGAATCGGGCATCCTGTCGCCGTTCGTCGGGTTCTTCATCGACCGCTGGGGCACTCGCAAGATGATGCTGGCGGGGCTCTTCATCCTGGGCCTCGGATTCTTGCTCCTGGCCCGCATCCAGAACCTCTGGCAGTTCTACGTCGTCTTTCTGTTCCTCGCCACTGGCGCGAGCATCGGGTACGCGCAGGCCATGAACACGGCGGTGGTCAACTGGTTCCGACGCCGGCGGGTCAGGGCGATGGGGTTCATGTGGACGGGGGGCTCCATCGGCGGCCAGCTGGTGACCCTGGTCGCCCTGATGGTGACGAATTATGGGTGGCGGAGGGCGGCGACGGTCAGCGGGCTTCTCGTCTGGGCCGTCGGCCTTCCCCTGGCCACTCTTATGCGGCATCGGCCGGAGCCCTACGGTATGCTGCCGGACGGTGATCCGCCGCAGGTAGACGCCACGACGCCGGCGGCCGGAACGACAGCCCGAGCGCCTGCTGCCGCTCCGCTGGAAAGCAATCTTGGGGTGAAGGAGGCCCTAAAGACCAGAACCTTCTGGGTCATCGCCATGGCGCAGGCCACCTTCGCGACGACATCCAGCATGGTCCTAACGGTGAACCTGGTGCCCTTCCTGGAGAGCATTGAGTTCCCTCTGACCCAAGCGGCCTCCGTGGTGTCCCTCTTCATGCTGGCCGCCCTTCCGGCAAGGGTCTTCCTTGGGCTGTTCGGCGACCGGTTTGAGAAACGCAAAGTCCTGGCTGTCCTCTATGCATTCAGCGCGGCAGGCACTTTGATCCTGTCCGGGGCTCAGGTCTATTGGCACACCATTCCCTTCGCCATCCTTGCCGGGTTCGCCCATGGAGGCGCGGTCATCATGACCGCGGTCCTGGTTGGCGAGAGCTTCGGCACGTCCCGGTTCGCCTCCATCAACGGCTTGCTCCACACCTTCGGCGTCATTGGGGGAGTGGTCGGTCCCACTGCCGGCGGCCTAGTGTACGACCTGAGGGGCAGCTACCGGCCCGCTTTCGTCGCGGTGGCGATCCTGGTGGCCCTGGCCGCGCCCCTAATCCTTCTTGCCAAGCGTCCTCAGGTGGCCCCGGCGCCTTCGTCCGCCTCGGCGGAGCGACCATAGGCCGCGCCGCGTGGCCTTCACGCTCGGCCGAGTGCCGCGCGGCTCCGCGATCCTCGCGAACCCCGGTCCGAATGTTGGCGCGCCCTTGCCTGGATCGAGCCTCTCTACACCGTCCGTTCGACCAGCGCCCGCCGCCCGTTCCACCACGGCTCCGGTGATCCCTGGTGCGGTCCTCCACGTACACATAAGAGAGCGCATCGTGTCGAGGGCAACGCGCATCTGATATACTGTCGCAGCGGTCGGGTCAAGCTGGGAGGAGAGGCATGAAGGCTCGAGCGGCTATGACGGCGGTGGCGGCAATGGCCCTTCTGCTGGCGGGGTGTCAAGGCGACGCTGCCGCGTCCCCGACAGAGGCGCCCACCTCCGTGCTGGACACATCCACCGCCACGGCGGCTCCCCCGCTCCCCGGACCCACGGAGGCTCCACCAACCCCCGAGGCGACTCAGGCTCCGACGCAGGTCGCGGCTTCCACCGCCACGCCGGGCCCTCGGCCTGCGCCGCCCGGTCCGCCGACCCCGATGCCGGTGGTCGCCGCGGCATCGACGCCCGAACCCGCGCCCGTGGCCGCCCCTACTCAGAGCCTAGCGCAGGTGGTGAGCTCCGTCTCCTCGGCCGTCGTCATGATATCCGCAAGGCAGGGTTTCGGCTCCGGGTTCATCATCGACAAGCACGGTTACATCCTGACGGCGGGCCACGTCGTCGCCGGCCTGTCGTCCGTGACCGTCACCCTGGCCGATGGGACGGAGGAGCCTGGGCTGGTGATCGGCCGCGACGAGATCCGAGACCTCGGCATGATCAAGATCAGCGGCCGGGAGGACCTGCCGGTGGCGAGGCTGGGCAACGTCGCTGACATCGGCGTGGGCGTTGCGGTCATGGCGCTGGGGCACGCGGACTTCAACGAGGGCGTTTCCATTACCTCGGGCGTCGTCTCCGACCTGGTGATACAGGAGACCGACGGATTCAGCTATCTCCAGACCGATGCCGGGTTCTACTCCGGCCAGAGCGGCGGCCCGGTGATCACGCGGACCGGCGAGGTCGTGGGCGTCGTGAGCTTGGGCCAGTTCACCAACTTCTCAGCCCCCGCCGGTTGGGCCATTGCCCTGGACGACTTCACGCTGTGGATGGTGGAGCGGCTCAAGGCTGGGGAGCAGGTCCTGAAGCCGATGGAGGTTGCCATCGGGCGGACCAGGGACAACCCGGCCCCCATCGGACACACGGTCCGCGTACACGGCATCGCCGCCGACGGCACCGATTCGATCCACGACATAACGGTGATCCAGGTGCTGCGAGACGGACGCGCCGAGGAAATGCTCCAGGCCGCCTTTCAGTGGAATCCACCCCCGCCGGCCGGGATCGACTACCTCTTGGCTTTGGTGCGGATCAAGTATGTCCAGGGGCCCGAGGGCCGCACGGACTGGATGCACCAGATGGATTTCGGCATGCTCTCCACCCAGGGTGTAAAGTATTTCTCCTTCCTGGGCGTGGTGCCGCCCGAGCCGTACCTATCGGCGCGCGGCTACCCCGGCTCGGAGTTCACCGGGTGGACCGTCTGGGAGATATCCCAGGCCGATGCCGAGCCGATGATGGTCTTCGGCCTTGACTGGTCGTTCCGTGGGAAGGCGTTCTTCGCCTTGACCGAAGACGAGGGGCCAGCGCCCGCCGCTACGGAGGTGGCCGAGGACATCGGCGGCGGCGAAGAGGGCCAGGGCGCTGATGATGACGGCGACGGCGGGGGCGAAGACGATGGGGATCCGGGCGGCGGCTGACGTTTGGTGCGGCCCGAACCGCGGCGCCTGAGCCACCGAATCCGAGCGGACGCTGACCTCGCGTGGGCGCTCTGGGGGCCAGCGGCCGAAACGAACCCTGGACTCGCCCTGGCGGCGGCCCTGGACGGCGCCCGTCGGTCCAATCGACAGGGGGAAGCATGACTCTTCGATCGGTCGCGTTTGCCGTGCTGCTGGTCCTGGCGATGGCCCTGGGGGTTGCGGGCGGGTTGGGCATCGGCTATTCGGTGTTCCGCCCGCAGACCGCCCTCGCCGAGAGCAGGCTCGATGAGCAGCAGGCGCGGGGCGCCGAGCTCGCGGGCCATGTCGCGACGCGGGACCTTCGCATCGAGGAGCTCCTGGCCGACGTGGCCGGAGTGCGGGAGGAGCTTGCGCTTCTCACCGTGGAGCGGGAGAGCATTGTCGCCGACCTGGAGGAGCAGCAGGTGGCGGCGGACGAGGCGTTGGACAAGGCGCTCAAGGATGGGTCCGAGGCTCGCGATTCCCTGGCAAGCTCCGACGACGCCCTGAGCGACGTCAGAACAAAGATAACGACCCTCGTGCAGGATCTCGAGAGCGAGGAAGAGAAGCTTTCCGACCTGCGCGACAGCGTCAATCTCATGGGGGCCGACAGGCTCCTGCTGGTGGAGCTTCGCAAGGACATGCCCACCGACGAGGAGGAAGCGAAGTCATACTGGGAGGACGTGCGAGCCCTGGCGGCCCAGTCGGACCCCGCCCTCGCCGCCAAGGTGAACAGAGTGCTGCGCCTGGTGCCTGCCTACTTCGAGTGGCTGGAAACCCCGTTCACCACCTCCTGCGGGTCCGTGGATGCCTTCTTCAATAGCGGCGCCAGCGAGCTTGGCATTGTACGTGCCGACCTGGAGAAGGACGTGCTGCTGGTCCTCATCAACCGCATCGACACGGCGCTGGGGCGGGCGATAGAGTAGCCGAGCCCCCTCGGAGCCACAATCAGGGCGCGCCGGGGTGTGAGCCCCGACGCACCGGCGCTTCAGACGTTCCACGAGAGGAGCCACGGATGAAGAGCAGAGCAGTCCGAGTCCTTGGGGTCGCCGCCGCGACCGCCATCCTCCTGCTGATGCCGGCGGCGCTGCTGGCGGACGGCCAGGACGGCGATGGAGCGCTGGCGGATTCGGCTGCCGGCCTCGCCCCAGACATCCCCGAGATCTTCGTCCCGGCAACGGAAGAGGCGCCGTCCGGTCTCCTTGCCTCCCCCTTCACGCTGCTCTCCCCCATTCAGGGACTGCTGTCGAGCTCGGTTTGGGTCACGGCCACGGGGCAGGACCCGCGCGCCGACCGCTTGCTGAGCAGCCGGACCAGGCAGCCCGGCATATCAGCGCCGGGCCTGGCGTGGGACTCACTGCGAGAGGTATTCACGGCCCCCGCCGCTCCTCCGATCGCGCCCGCGGTGCAGGGAGGCGTCGGCCTTGTGCCGTTCCGGGACCCCGCGCCCGCGTTCAGCCGCAACATCCTCATCACCCGAGACTTCAGCGACTCTCCGCTCCAGACCGAGCCGAGCATCGCCGTGGACCCGAACGACCCGGAGCACCTGCTCCTGGGCACCATCGACTACAACTTCCCGAACGTCTCCACCTACGTTTCCATCGACGGGGGCGTGACATGGGAGGGACCGTACCTGCCGAACTACCTCAAGGACGACCTGGGGTCCGGCGGGGACCCCGTCGTGGCCTTTGACCGCGAGGGGACCGCGTACCTGAACTTCATCTCTATCGGCGTTGAGGAATTCACCGTGGGGCCGGCGGCGGACTCGGCCGTCATCTCCAGCATCGGGGTGGCCCGCTCCGAGGATGGAGGGCGGTCGTGGGAGGAGCCCGTGTCCGCGGCGCGGGCCGGGGTTGAGAAGAACTTCACGGTTGACGACCTGACCGGCCGCGTCACCGGCGACATTGCCATCGGCTTCCTGGACAAACCCTGGATGACCGTGGGGCCGGCACCGGATGGCGGTGAAGGCGACATTATCTACGTGACCTACACGGAATTCATCGAGCGGTTCCGCGTCTTCTACATCGGTGACCTTCCGTTCTTTGGTGTCCCCCTCCTGGAGACAGTCATCCGCATGGTCCACTCCGAGGACGGAGGGAGGAGCTGGAGCGAGCCCATCAACGTCAGCCCCCTGGTTCGGCGCGTCTTCGCGGACGCCAGCGCGCCCGAGGCCGAAGAGGCCGATTCCGCGCCCCTCCAGCAGCCGGCCGATGCCCCGGTCGGGACCAAGCGGGTGGTCCAGGGCTCGCAGCCGGCGGTGGGGCCAGACGGCACCCTCTACGTCACTTGGCTAGACTCCACCGACGACGATTCGATGGAGGGCCTGGCCGAGGTCTACGTCGCCAAGTCCACCGACGGTGGGGAAACCCTCTCTGACCCCGTGCGGGTAGCGGTCTTCAACGAGCCGGGGTTCACCCCCCGCAAGGGTTTCTTCCGCTATTGGGGGTCCGCCTTTCCACAGATCGCCGTGGGTCCGGAGGGCGGCGTCTTCATCGTCTATACCGCGGTGCCCTCGGACAAGGACTCGGACGACGGCGACATCTACATGACGCGCTCGCTGGACGGCGGCGACATCTGGAGCCGTCCGTTGCGCCTGAACGACGACGAGACGGAGCGCCTCCAGTTCTTCCCTTCCGTTGCCACGGACCCCAACGGGACGGTGCATGTGATGTGGGGTGACATGCGCGACGACCGCGCGGAGACCAAGTACCACATCTACTACACCTCCTCGGAAGACAAGGGCCAGACGATTGGGTTCACGGACGACGTTCTGGGCATCCATACCGCCAACACCCGCGTCACGGACTTCCCCTCCAACCCCAACCGTGGCTTCCCGGGCGGCCGATTCATCGGCGACTACTTTTCGATCAAGGCCACCGCGGACGATGTCTACCTGGTGTGGGCGGACACGCGCCTTGGTGAGTTCGGCCCCACCAATCAGAAGATCGGGTTCGCGCGCCGCTCGGCCATCCGGTCGCCAGAGGTATTCCTGAACCCGCCCGCGGGCCCGGGCGGCCAGCCGGTGACGCTCCAGGGGTTCAACTTCCAGCCGGACATCAACGTCTTCATCCGCGTGGGCGGCGTCATCGTCACGTCCGCGCGGACCAATCTGGAAGGCCGGTTCACATCACAGGTCTTCGTGCCCATCTCAGGCCGGGGGGCCCACGAGGTCCAAGTCTTCGACGATTCCGGGAACCGCGCCGCGTCCTCGTTCTTCATGGAGTTTGGGTTCGACGACATCCAGTCCTCCCAGCAGGAGCTGGCGAAGCGGGTGGAGGGGCTTGAGGAGAGCATCGAGACCATCGGCACCGGGCTCGCGGGCACAATGGAGGCAGAGCTTCAGACGATGAAGACTGACCTGGAGGCGGCGCTGCTCGCTGCCTCCGCCGCCCAGGTCCCAGCGCCAGCGCCGCCGTCCGAGCCCACGCCCGTGATGGTGGCGGCGGCGGTAAGCGAAACCTCGGACGGGACCCCGGTGTGGCTTTGGATCGTTGGGTTCGCCGTGGCTGGAGCCGTATCGGCGGCGGCCACCGCCATCGTCCTTCGGCTCACGCGCTCCAAGGGCGCGCCTCCGGACCGATGGAGCGCGGTCTCTTGACCCCGGTTCATGCCAGCCCCCTCCGGCCCGCCGACGGGCGCCCGAGAACGGCGCTCACGCGAGAATCGTGCGCAGGGCAACCCCTGCCAATGAAGGTTGAGTGATGCGGGTTCGACGACGCGTGACTCGGCTCGCCCTGGGCCTGTCCCTGCTGCTGGCCCTTTCGACCGCCGTGGTCATCCAGGCGGCCCCGCCGGCCCAGGAGCCAGGACCCGCGGTTGACCGGGTCTTCTTCAAGGCCTTCAACGTGGACCGCGCCCCGCTGGACCTGCAGCAGGGCAACATGGATCTCTACATATTCGGGCTCAAGACGGCCGCCGCCGCGGAGCTTCGCGCCAGCACGGACATCGCCATCTACCAGGCCCCCGCCACTACACTATCTCTCATCCTGAACCCCGCGCCCGCTCCCAAGGGGGAGCTCAATCCATTCGCCCTTCAGGACGTCCGTTGGGCGATGCAGCTTCTGGTGAACCGGGAGTTCGTGGCTGGCGAGATCTATCGCGGCATGGCCACGCCCATGCTGTCCCATCTCAGTCCCTCCGACTTCGACCAGGTGACGGTGCACGACCTCATCCGCGAGCGGAACATCCGCTAAGATCCTGAGCTCGCTCGGAGCATGATCAAGGACGCGATGGAGGGCGCGGGCGCGGTGATGCAGGATGGTGTCTGGCATTTCGGCGGGCAACCGGTGAGGATCAAGTTCATCATCCGCATTGAGGACGAGCGTCGCGAGGTCGGCGACCTTGTCCGGGCTGAGCTGGAGCAGGCGGGGTTCCTGGTGGCGCCCCTCTACCAGCAGTTCGCCCCGGCCATCCTCTCGGTCTACTCCACGGACCCTCGCGCCTTCGAGTGGCACGTGTACACCGAGGGGTGGGGCCGTTCGTCTCCCGACCGGTACGACTTCTCGCTCATCAACCAGATGGCCGCTCCGTGGCTCGGCAACATGCCCGGCTGGCGGGAGGCGGGGTTCTGGCAGCACGAGAACGCTGACATCGACGAGATCGGCAAGCGGATATTCACCGGCCAGTTCGCGAGCCAGGCCGAGCGCGACACTCTGTACCGGCAGGCCACGGGGATGGCGCTCGACGATTCGGTGCGCGTCTGGATCGCCACGGTCACCAACAGCTTCGGGGCGAACGCCGCGCTGGAAGGGGTGACGGAAGACCTGGTGGCGGGCCCCCGCTCCCCGTGGACGCTCCGGGAGGCGACCGTCCCCGGTCAGAACGAGCTCACGGTGGGCAACCTGTGGGTTTGGACCGAGCGCACCACATGGAACCCCGTGGCGGGTATGGGCGACGTCTACAGCGTCGACATCTGGCGCAACCTCAACGACCCGCCCATCTGGAACCATCCGTTCAGCGGCGTTCCCATGCCGGTCCGCGTTGGCTACGACATCGAGACGGCAGGGCCGACCGGCACGCTCGACGTGCCTTCCGACGCCGTGATGCTCGAGCCTGAAAGCGACACGTGGAAGCGGGTCGGCGTCGGCGCTGAGGCGACCAGCATGGTCACGTTCGACTACTCGAAGTACTTCATCTCCAACTGGCACCACGGCCGCCCCATCACCATGGCCGATGTGATCTACTCCATCTACCAAAGCTTCGACATCGCATACGACCCGGAGAAATCCCGCGTCGAGCTGGCCCTCGCCACCACGTCGCGACCCTTCCTTGACACGTTCCGGGGCTTCCGTGTGCTGGACGAGAACCGGCTGGAGGTCTATGTGGACTTCTGGCACTTTGAGGAGAAGTACATCGCGTCCTACGCCAACCCGTCCAGCGTCTCCACGCCGTGGGAGGTGCTAGCGGCGATGGATAGCCTGGTCTTCGAGCAGCGCCAGGCGGCATACAGCGACACCGCCGCGGGCCGCTACAACGTTCCGTGGATCAGCCTGGTCATGGACCGCGACGCGCGCCTGGTGAAGAACACGATCCTGGGATTCCAGCGGTCGGGCAGCGTACCGGAAAGCGTCTTCGACATCGGTGGCGAGTCCCTGACCAGCCAGGGCGAGGCGGACGCCCGTTACCAGGCGGTCCTCGACTGGTTCAGTGAGTACGGGCTGCTCGTAATCAGCAACGGCCCGTTCAAGCTCACGCGGTACGACCCGCCCGCCCAGTTCGCGGAGCTCCAGGCCTATCGCGACCCCTCTTACCCATTCGAGCCGGGCGACTGGCGATTCGGCGTGCCGGAGCTCGTCGAGATCGCGCAAGTGCCGTCGGGAGCGATCCAGATCGGTGCGGAGAACGCCCTTGGCGTGACCCTGGAAGGGCCGGGAAGCCTGGGGGTGCGCTACGTCCTGTTCGACCCCGCCGATGGGACAGTGATCGCCTCTGGGGCCGCCACGGAGGGCGTGGCGGGGGAGTTCACCGTCGAGCTGGGCGAAGACGTGGGCGACGCGCTCCAGCCGGGGCTCTACCAGCTCTTCCTGACAGCCTACTCCGACGCCGTTTCCGCAGTCACGGAACGTCGGATCGATCTGGAGGCGTCGGTGGCCGCGCCGACCCCGCAGGTGGAGGCGACGGCGACCCCCGCCTCGGGCCTCGTCGCGACACCCACGCCGACGACACCAGATGAGCAGCCGACGGTGGTGGCGACGGCCGAGGCCGAGGAGGAGAACGGCGGGGGGTGCGGTCGCGGCGTCGCGACCGAGATCGCGTTCCCGCTGGCGGCCCTGGCGCTGGTGGGGCTGGTGTGGCGGCGGCGGGGCGTGGGGAGGTAGGGCGTTCCGCGGCAGGGCGTGCCCTGCACCCAATGTTGCACCCAATGTGGGGGAGGGTTGGCGACCCGCGCACGGAGTTGTCCGGCCACCCACCGCTCGCGCAGTTCTGTGCGGGGTTCGGCGGGCTCACCACGAACGTAGCAGGGCGTCGCCAGGATCAACGAGCACTCGGTTCGGCCTGAGCTTGTCGAAAGCCTTGTTGGCGTTCATGGGAAACCGAAATGACCGCGTCGACCCGGACGTGACCATCCCCGACGGTGTCGCGCTCCACGACAATCCGCAGCGGTCGCTGGCGCTCATCGAAAGTCATTCAGTCCAGGCTCGGCCAGACTTGCCGGCAGGCCCGCCAGAGTCCCGCTTGGCGCCTGCCTTACCTCCTGCGGCGCGGACCGTGGCGGGGCCACTTTCTGGCAGTGCTCGGTTAGAATGGGCGCGCCACGATCATCCGCGGCAAGCTCTCTTGACCTTCACGGCCTGGGAGTATCTACTCGATACCGCGGCTGGATGAGCAGCTTGTCGGACCCGCAGTGTGCCGCGAACCGCTGCCATTGGGGCGAGCGGCGGTGGCTTCTGGTGGCTAGATGACTTCCGGCGGGCGCGGCCGAATGTCGCGGAAACGCTCGATCTGGCCAAGCTCTGTTTGCTGTGCACGTAGAGATGGAGGAACTCCGAGCGATGCCGGAGCGAGGCGCGGTCGCCTTCGAGGGCGCCACCATTGACTACACGGTCATCCGAAGCCGACGGCGCCGGAAGACCATCGAGATCACTCTGGACCACCAGGATGGCGTGCTGATCGCGGTGCCATGGAAGACTCCACGCGCCCACATCGCGGACATGGTCCACAGGCAGGCGGCGTGGATAGTGAGGAACGGGAACGGCTCGGTCAACCGCTCCAGTCGCATGCAGTTCGTGAGTGGCGAGGTGGTCCCCTACCTGGGGAAGAGGGCCACTCTGCTGGTGGAGTCGGGAGAAGCCATGCGAGCCAGCGTTACCTTCTCCCACTGGGCCCTCAAGGTAGTGTACCCAATCGGCCTAGCTGGGGAGGACCGCCGCTCGGCGATCCTCCGGGCGTTGGAAGGCTGGTACAGGCACCGCGCAGCCGCGAGACTGGCCGAGCGGGTCAACCATTGGGCCCACGCCGGCGGAAGGGAGCCCCAGCGCGTACTCATCCGCGGTCAGCGACGACGGTGGGGCAGTTGCAGCGCGGACGGGACACTGCGATTCAACTGGCGAATCGTCCAGCTGGAACCATCGTTGATAGACTACGTCGTTGTCCACGAGCTTGCCCACCTCCGCCACAGAAACCACTCTGCGCGTTTCTGGGCTGAGGTTGCCCGGGTGCTGCCGGACTACCGCCTTCGGCGACGGTTGCTCAAGGATGCGGGGCCCGCCATAGCCCTGTGATGTCTCGCAGCGGCCAGCCCGGACGCCCTCCCCCCCGTACGTCGGCCTGCGTCACGCTGACGAGGACTCCGCTCGCCGAGAGAGGAGGTTGTCGGGAGACTGGCGACTGGCATCAGCCCGGTCCGTGCCGGGCATGGATGACGAAGATGGGCGCTTGCCA
>PVBE010049145.1_pt1 | contig 17987 bp, 11 predicted proteins | sample 1631181 | NCBI WGS metagenome assembly PVBE01 (sample SAMN08397723, study PRJNA350692) | Marine metagenome, whole genome shotgun sequencing project. | isolation source: water | place: Pacific Ocean | collected 2012-04
CAGATCGGTGCAGGTACGATCGGGGGCATACTCCTTTCCGAGCTTGTTCTTGCCCCTATGAGGACGGTTATTCACTTCTGCCCTGGGCAGTTCCATCTCCATCTTCGGGTGGAGTTGGCTTCGTGTCTGCATTTTTCGATGACCACCACCACCAGACCCAGCCCACGAAGAAACCGTAAACGACACCGGCTGCTACCTGATCGATGATTACGCCAATTAGCCAACCAATCAGTATCCCGTATAGCAATATCATGACAGTCTTATGTTAGTTGAAGACACCCAAACCCACAAGATACTCAAGGCGTCGAATCGGCATACATCGGATTAGAAATCCGATGCACTCTCCAACCTGAGCCGGCGCAAACCCCAAGAATCAAGAACTTACGAGAGCCTGCTTGGGAACAGGCTCCGAGATTTGCCTCGGGTTTGCCTCAGAGTCCGATCAGGTAGCAACTGACAAGGAACGGTTGAGAGCTGGTGCCCTCATGTGAGGGATTATTTTAATTGATGCAGGTGCTTGGACCAAGAACTGGTCGGCATGGATCTTGAGTTTCTCGACTTTGCTATCCACTCGAATTACCATGTGGTCCATGGATGATGAACTCAAAGACGACATTGCTGAGATCAAGCGCGACATCGATGGAATCAGGACCTCTATAAGAGGCGTGAGACAACTTGCGATGGCGACGCTTGCTTTCTTCATCGGGTACTTATTGAGCAGAGTTTTCTAGGCTCTCTCCCACCTAGCTCTGAAGGAGTCCCATCAACGCGAAGTTCACCGCTGAGGATCCGGATAGGTGAATCGCAGGGGCTTCCGTAGTTGGTGGTAGGTGGGCTCTTCCATGATGAGTTTGATCTCTTCACTGAGGAGGCCCTCCAACTCCTCGCGAGTCTCTGGGAATCCGATACCGCGCCAGCCCGGCTCCATACCGGCGCTCAGGACGAGCACCTGCTGGTAGAACTCGACCACGTCGCAGTTGGGGTCCGAGCAGTCACCACGGGACTCAGCGGGGCTACCGGGACAGTCGTTCTCGGGGTGTTGCCAGAAGACGCACTGGGCCCGTTGGGTCTCGCGTGCGATGACAGATGTCCAGTCCTCGACACCGAATTCGGCCGGATAGGCCGTGCTGTAACCGAACTGCGTGAGGAAGTGCACGATCTCCTCGACGATCACTGCTTTCACCCGGGCATCATCGCCCTCTTCATCACCGATCATCCACCAGGTCGGGATGATGATGTCGTAGCCCAGCTCGCGTTGCAGGCCAGGGAGCTGCCACTCCTCCCAGTCGCCGGGGTCGTGGGGCATGGCGAGCCAGGCCGTGTTCGGATTGCTTACGGCTTCCACCACGGCCGGGTCATCGGGTACGCCGTCCATGTCCTGATCCAAAAGTTCGGCCAGGACACGCGCCGCCAGGGCGAGCGTTTCCGCGGGAATGCGGTCGTCTGCGGCCACCAGGACGCCAAAGGGCTGAGCGCAGCGGGTCATATCTGCCTCCAAGAGCGCTTCTCGCTGGGAGGGGGCCAGCAGGATACGAGCGTCGGTGGTGGACAGGACCGTGCATACGCCCGGGGCCTGCGTTTCTGCGGGTTGATCGGCAGCACAGGCGCAGAGCAGCAGGTAGAGGGAGAAAAGTAGAGGCCTCATCTGTCGCTGAGAGTTCTGGTGGGGTGGGAGTGAGCGGGTTTGGCGGGCTCCAGGCCCAGGCATCGTAACCTTCCTGCATGCTCACGAGGTCTCTTGGAATCCTGTCCGTTCTCCGCAGGCTCGTATGAGTTCAAACACCTGTTTTCCAGATGCTTGTGAGAGGTGGCTTGGAAAGGGAGAGTTGATCTGCCTCAGTCGTGTCGCACACCTTGCTCCGGGTGTGTCTTGGAAAAGGCTGCGACTGACAAGGAACGGGTCAGTCCACCTTGTGGATCATCAGGAAACCGCCGCTGCCGTCAGCCACCACCTGGGCGTCGGTCAACTCGCGGCCAAAGGGATCCTGGTAGACGGCGGCGTCCACCAGCGTCCAACGGTTGAGGTCGCTGCTGCGATACAGGCTGACATCATTGGGAGCAGAGGCGAACTGTTCGAATGTGTAGAGCCACCATTCGTTGCCCACGTGCAATGGCCGTGAGAACCCCTGGTGGAAGAGGTCAGTCACCGGGCCCACATCACTCCAGGCCTGTCCATTGGTGGAGGTCAAGTGCCAGGTATGGCCATCGGCACTGGAGAAGGCCCACATGTGCCAGATGCCGTCATCATCAACCACCACATCTGGATCGACGAAGTTGTGTGAGGCAGCCACCACGAGACCCTCCCACTCCAGGACGCTCCCGCCCTCGTCGAGCAGTCCACGCCCGATGCCGCCGGTGGCGAAGGGCAGCACCGTGCCATAGAGCCAGGTCTGGCCAGCGACCTCCACTGGAGCGGGGTCGAGCACTCCGCTGGAGGTGCTGCCGCTGCTCGGGCCACCGATGATCGTCAGGGCGCGCACATCCAGCATGGCGCCTGTCTCGTCGATGCGGAAGACACCGAGATGTTCCGGAGCAGAAGTGCCGTCGACGAACCAGCACTTGAGCTGCCCATTGGAGAGGGTCAGCGGGCCGGGTACTGAAGTGCCCTCCAGGTATGTACCCGCATGGGTCCAGTTCAACCCATCTGGGCTGGTGGCCAGGACAGTGTCGTGGTCGCAGAGGAACAGGCCCGGACAGGAGAAGCCGCGGCCGGTCTCATCCGGTATCAGGGCGGAACGCACGAACCCATTGTCAGTGTGGAAGTAGAGACGCACGGTGCCATCGTCCAGCAGCAACTGGGCCGGATCATAGAGGGTGGTGGCCGGCGGATTGAGCTCACTGACTCCCAGGATGGCCTCGCCGCCGCCATCGGCCCGGAAGACCACACCGTCATCGGAGCTGAAGGAGTACAGGGCCGCGCCACCCTGCATGGCCACGATGCGTACGCGGCCGTCGGGCAGGCGCAGGGCATCCGCATCCACAAACTGATTCCCGGGGCCACCGGCAACTAAGCCCAGGATGTCAGTAGCTTCGCGGGTGAAGGAAAGCCCGCCGTCCAGGGAGATGGCCACGCTGGTGGTGTTGTTGCCAGGGAGATCGCCCTGGTAGTAGAGACGCACGATGCTGTCCTCGAAAGCCAGCACATCCGGCACCCCCAGGCGGCCGCCGTCATCCGCATGGCCTGCCCAGCGCTCACCGGGTTCTTCTACGAAGTTCAGCCAGTCGTCGGAGACTGCGCTGCGGACAACCTCAGCGGTGGTTCCACCGCTTGTCTCCTGGAGCAGGTAGTACAGGCGCAGCCTGCCGTCGGGCAGCTTTAGGGGCGCGGCGTTCATGACCTCGTAGTTGCCGGTGGGGGGCGCGATGCGCATCCCCGAATCGTTCTGGAAGTGGATGCCGTCGGCGCTGGTCGCCGAGTAGATGCCCGGCGGCAGGCTCATGGCTCCAAAGCCGTTGAAGAAAAGACGCACGCCTCCACCGGGAAGGGCGACGACCTCCGGTACCGTGTGGCCGACGCGGTAGCCGTTCTCAGGATCCGGGTTCAAGTAGAGACCGTCGGCCATGGGCACATGGTCCGTGGCCACGGTGGAGATGGCCGCGCCGCCTCCAGTGGGCAGGATGGCAGCCTGCAGGTAGATGTCCTCTCCCATGGCAAAGGAGTGGGCGGCCAGGCTGAGGTCAAGCTCGCCGTTGGCGTCCAGGGTCAGGTTGCGCATGATCTCGCCGGAGGAGACATCGAGCTCCAGGAGACCGTCGAGCCAGGGGATGACGCGCGGGGAGGGCAGGAGCCGTGTACCCCAGACCAGGGCCACGGTCTCAAAGGCCGGACCGGCGCTGACCTGGATACGGACCGTGTCCGTGCCCAGGTCGAGACTGGCCTCAGGGAGGTTGCCGCGCTGGGGTGTGGCGTGGACGAACAGCGCGAGGGTCAAGAGGGCAGTGGTAGGCATATACATCTAACCGTAATCCTACCCCGGTGGTTCCGGCCTCTGGCGCCGAGGCCGCCTGGCTACCCGTAAGGCCCCCTATGAGTTCAGGGGGATGGTGCGCAGGGTAAAGGGCGCGCCCGTGGAATCGTCCAGGGCGGCTGCGGCGGAAAGACCTGCCCGGGCGATTTGCTCCGCGTCCGCCGTGCTCTCCCACAGGGCGTGCATGGCGCCCAGGGCATAGGCTGCGCCGCTGCCGAAGGAGTAGTAGCGTCGGTAGGCCTGGATCGAGCGCAGGGGATAGATGCCGTAGATGCCCGTGGGGTTGGCCACCAGGCATTCCATCTGCAGGGAGTCGAATGGATCGGCTTCGTCCTCCTTGGGGTTCAGGTAGTACTCGTCCTTCAGGACGGCCTGCATCTGGCGCACGGTTTCGTAGATCTCGTCCACGCCGTTGAAGTTGGCTCGGTGCTCGGGATCGTTGAAGTAGCTGGCCAGCAGGAGCTGGGCGGAGGCCGGCCCGCAGGGGGCCAGCACCGTGTCACCGACGGTGAGCAACTTGTCCGAGTTGTGGATCAGCTCCGCCGTTTCGGTTGTGCTGCCGTAGCGTGCCAGCGTATCCGCTGCGATGCAGGCCAGGCCGTCCTTGGCCACGACGATGGTGGTTGTCATTGGGGATCTCCATGGGCTGGTCCGCTGCCATCAAGGGCGGCGCGCACGGTGCGCCCCAGGAGCACCGGTACCATTTCACGCCGCCACCAGGCATCGCCGGGGATGTTGTCCAAGGGCTTCAAGCGCTTGTGGGCTAGCTCACCGGCGGCTTCGATTGCGCTCGCCAGTTCCGGACCGGCGGCGGCCACGCCGTTGAGTTTTTCTGCCACGGACGGCAGCAGCAGGGGACGCGCCTGGAGCGCCACCGCGGCCACGGAGGCGGAGCGGATGACGCCCTCTGTGTCCAGCTCCAGCCCCACCGCCAGGCCGAGCAGGGGGAAGTCTATGGAGCCGCGGCGACGCAACTTGCCGTAGGCTCCCCGGTGGCTGAGTTGCCCATCTTCGGTGGCCAGGGGCAGGCGTACCTCCACGAGCAGTTCACCTTCTTCCAGGGCCAGATGGTCGGCACCGTCGACGCGCCACAATTCTTCCAGGGGCAGCGTGCGCGTGGCAGCGCCGAGCAGAGAGAGGCTGGCCCCCCGGGTCAGAAGCGCCGGGGCCGTGTCGTTGCTGGCGGCGGCCACGCAGCGCTTGCCTTTCTCGACCACATGGCACTTGGTGCCGTCCTTCTTCAGGCAGAAGCCGAGGGCGGCGCGCCAGAAGTGACTTTGGTTGATCCACTGGCAGCGCGTGTCGAGCAGAAGGTTGCCGCCCAGGGTGCCCATGGTCCTGAGTTGGGGGCTGGCGACGACACCGGCGGCCTGGGCCAGGGCCGGGGCCTGGCGCCGCACCAACTCGTTCCGCGCCACCTCCGCCAGGGGGGTCATGGCGCCGATCACCAGTTCTCCGGCCTCCTCGCGAATGCCGCGCAGTTCGGGCACCGCCGCCAGGGAAACCAGGGTCTGCGCTGCCACACTGCCCAGCTTCAGGTTTACCAGGAGGTCCGTGCCGCCGGCCAGGGGACGGGCAGAGTGTGTGGCGAGGAGGTCCCGGGCCTCTTCGAGGGACTCGGGGCGCAAGAGCTCAAAGGGCGGCAGGCGCAGCATCAGGCTTTACCTCCACCGGTTTTGTGAGGTGCCGCTTCGCGCAGGGCACGCAGCACACGCCCGGGGGTGAAGGGCAGTTCGCGCAGGCGCAGGCCCACGGCATCGTGCACCGCGTTGGCCAGGGCCGGCAGTGAGGGGTGCAGGGGACCCTCGCCGGCTTCCTTGGCTCCGTAGGGACCCTCCGGATCGATGCTCTCCACGATCAACGCCATGAGTTCCGGCGTGTCGACGCTGGTGGCCAGGGGATAGTCGAGCAGGGACGGGCCTGCGTGCAGGCCGTGGCGGTTGACCGTGTGGTGTTCGAAGAGCGCCTCGGCGATGCCCATGTATGCGGAGCCCTCCATCTGGCCCGCCACCAGGACCGGGTTCAGGGCGCGCCCGCAATCGTGGGCGATCCAGACCTTCTCGCAGCGGATGACGCCGGTCTCCTGATCCACGCGCACCTCCACCACATGGGCCGTGAAGGAATAGGCCGGTGAGGCGCCGATGGTGCCTCCCCGGTAGTCGCCGCCCAGGGTCGGTGTGTTGTAGGAACCGGTGGCGCCCAGGGTCTCGAACTTCGTCTCCGCCAGGGCGAAGGCCTCGCGCATGGGAAGGCTGCGCTGGCCGCTGAACTCCTGGGCGTGTCCGCCGGCCAGCAGGACCTCGTCGGGGGCCACCGCCCACTCTTCCGCCAGGGCGGCCACCACCTGGCGGCGCAGCTTGCGCGCGCCGTCGATGGCCGCGTTGCCCACCATGAAGGTCACGCGGCTGGAGTAGGCTCCCAGATCAACGGGGCACAGGTCCGTGTCCGCCGCAACCACGCGCACCGCGTCCGGGAGGACTCCCAACTCCTCGGCCACGATGCCCGCCAGGACTGTGGAGGAACCCTGGCCGATGTCGTTGGCGCCGGTGAAGAGCGTCACCAGGCCACTGCGGTCGAGCTTGAGCTGCACGGCGCCCTGGGGCATGTCGTTGGGGTAGACCGGGTAGTTGGTGCCGCTGATGTACATCGAGCCGGCCACGCCCAAGCCGTGCCCGTCCGGGAGTTTTCCGCGGCGCTCCCGCCAGCCGCTGGCCCGTTCCACCTCATCCAGGCAGCGGGCAAAGCCGTTGGAGGTGATGCGCTGGCCGTTGACCGTGGTGGTGTCGGATCCCAGCAGGTTGCGGCGGCGCAGTTCGATGGGATCGAGGTCCAGCCGCTCGGCCAACTCGTCGAGCTGCACCTCGAAGGCGAAACGCGGTTGCACGGAACCGTGACCGCGCTTGGGACCGCAGGGCGGCTTGTTGGTGAAGACGCGCGTGGCGTCGAAGCGGTAGCTGGGGAAGTCGTAGGGGCCGGTGAGCAACTGACCCGAGTAATAGGTGGTCACCAAACCGAAGGACGAGTAGGCGCCACCGTCGATCAGGAGGCGCGCATCGACGCCGGTCAGGCGCCCTTCGCCGTCACTGCTCGTGCGGTAGTGCATCTGCATCGGGTGGCGACCGCGGTGGGCGTAGAAGACCTCCTCGCGTGTCCAGAGCAACTTCACGGGGCGGCCGGTGACGAGGGCCAGCTTGGCGGCGCAGAACTCCAGGCTGAAAGGATCGCTCTTGCCGCCGAAGGCCCCGCCCAGGCAGGGTTGGATGACGCGGATGCGCTCCGGTGCCAGGTCCAGGACGCGGGCCAGGGCCCGGTGCACATAGTGGGTGATCTGTGTGGCGCTCCACAGCGTCAGGCGCCCATCCGCATCCGGGCGCGCCAGGGCGCAGTGGGGTTCGAGGGCCGCGTGGGTTGTCCCGTGGAATGAGTAGTCGCCCTCGATGACCTCAGCCGCCTCAGCCGCCGCCGCATCCACATCGCCGAAGTCCAGCTTGACGTGTTTGGAGATGTTGCCCGGGCGGCGCTCGTTGACATGGATGGCCGGTTCCGGGTTGGCCAGGGCCTCTTCCGGGGTGAGCCGTGCCGGCAGTACCTCGTAGTCCACCTCGATCAGGGCGCAGGCGGCCTGCGCCGTGCGCTCGTCCACGGCGGCCACGGCGGCCACCTCGTCGCCGATGAAGCGCACCCGGTCAGTGGCCAGGGCCGTCTCGTCCTGGGTCCAGGGGATCACTCCGTAGGTGGTGGGGAGATCCGCGCCGGTGATCACCGCGTGGACGCCGGAGAGGGCGCGGGCCGCGTCCGTGTTGATGGAGCGGATGCGCGCGTGGGCGTGGGGGCTGCGCAGGGTGCGGGCCCAGAGCATTCCCGGCAGCGTCAGGTCGTCGGTGAAGAGCGCTTCCCCGGTGGCCTTGGCGGCTCCGTCCACTTTGCGCTGGGGTTTGGTCAGAACCCGGAACCCGCCACCCCAGGGAGCATCGGAACCGTGCTGGTCGCGGGACGCCATCAGCTGCTCTCCTGTTCGGGAGTGGGATTCTCCGCTGCCTCCCAGGCGCGGGGCGTGTGCTCCCGACCGGCGGCGGTGTCGGCGGCGCGCTCGACGGCCTCGATGATCTGCGTGTAGCCCGTGCAGCGGCAGAGGTTCCCCGCCAGGGAGTTCCTGATCGTCTGGCGGCTGGGGTCGGCTTCCCGTTCCAAGAGGGCCGTGGCCGAGAGGATCATCCCGCCCTGACAGAAGCCGCACTGCAGCGCTCCGGCCTCGTCGAAGGCCTCCTGCACCGGATGCAACCCGCCCGGCTCGGTCCCGCTCGCCGGAGAGGGGCCCTGGCAACTACGCTGGGCCGGAGCCAGACCCTCGATGGTCGTGATCTCATGGCCCTCGGCCAGGGCCGCCAGCGTCAGGCAGGCCAGTTGTGGCTGACCGTCCACCAGCACCGTGCAAGCGCCGCAGTCCCCCTTGTCGCAACCCTGCTTGCAGCCGGTCAGGCCGAGGTTCTCGCGCAGGACCTCAAGCAGCGTGGCCTCCGGCGCGGCGGCCAAGCGCACGGTGTCTCCGTTGACCTTGAGCGAGAGCACATCCATGGGGTGCGATTGTCGGTGCGCGCTCGTTACATTTCTAGCCGATTCCGTCCGGGGACCACGCTTTGTGAGCGCCCGGGGCGAAATGTCGGCATGCTACGCCTCCCCCTACTCACCCTGCTGCTCCTCGCGGCCTGCGGCTCATCCGAGCCCGCCGGTGGGCCCACCGAGCAGGCCGGCGCCGGTCAGTCGTCCTTTCCCCCGAGGCCGCCCGCCGAGTATTCCCGGGACATCCTGACGGTCGAACGCACGGCGGCCTCCATGCGCGCCAGCATGGAGCGCACGCTGATCGCCGGCCTGGTGACCGGGGATGGAGAGCGTCTGGAAGACGCCTTCTGCGCCGGGTTCCGGGGCACGCTTCCGGAGTCCGGCTCCGGTCAGGTGCTGCGGGATGGTCTGCTGCGGGGACTTGTGCTCGAAGCCACTGATGGGGCGCCCCTGGGGGCGACCGAGTTCCTGGCTCGCCTGGACGCCTGGCGAGCGCTGCTCTGTACCGCCGGAAATCCGGAGCGCGGCGAGTTTGAGCTGACGCGCCTGTACCTGGCACCCGGGGGAGAGAGCGCCGTGGCCCGTGTCAACCTGGCGCTCTTCAGTTCGGCTGGCGCGCCCGGCGCTGGGCTGGAGCCCGGAGGTCGGGGACTCTGGCGCCTGGAGGGACGCGCTCGCTTCCTGTTGGAGTCCGACGGCTGGCGGCTCAAGGCCTTCGAGACGACCGGTGGGCGCTACCTGACAAATCCGGAAGCACCCTTCGTGGAACGCACGCGGGCCGCGGGGCTGGTGGTGGATGTGGATCCGGAGATGGTGCGCCTCATGCAGAAGTTCGTCGACCGCCACGTCACCCTGGCCCTGGGGGGGCTGGCGGTGATGGATTGGAATGGCGACGGTTTGCCGGATGTGCTCCAGACCAGCCGGGGTCAGAGCGCCCATCTGTTCCTGAACGATGGCCGCGGCGGCTTCCTGCCCGGAGCACTGCCCTGCGGCTCCCCGGCGGACAGCGGCAGCTTTGCCCTGGTCGTCGACCTGGATGGAGATGGCGCCGCGGAACTGGTTACTTCGCGCATCCTGGAGTACGGCCCGCATGGAGCGCGTCTGGGGATCTACACCCGGGAGGGCAGCGGTTGGCGGGCCCTGGATGATGTGCTCCTGCCGGTGCGGCGCGGAGTGAGGCGGGTGGCGATTCAGACCATCGTGCCGTTTGATGCAGGTGGTGCGGGGGGTGAGCGACTGCTGGATCTCTTCATCGGGGTCTACGGGGACATGCACTCCCGGGGCGCGGACTACAACACCGTGGAGGCCCACGACGGCGCTGACAACTACCTGTTGATGAACCGTGGCGGGCTGGTCTTCGAGGAGGTCTCGGAGGAGGCGGGTATCCGTGGCACCCAGTACACCTATGTGGCCGAGGCCTTCGACTTCGACGGAGATGGGGACACGGACCTCTTCGAGGGCAATGACTTCGGGCCCAACATCCTGTGGGAGAACGACGGGCAGGGTTTCTTCCGGGCGGACGCGGACTCTGTCCTGGCAGGTGTCAGCGCCTACACCATGGGCGTCACCCTGGGAGACCCGGAGGGCAGCGGCGAGTGGCACATGTACATCTCCAACATGTCCGCGGCGGAGGGTATGCGCAGCGCCCCCCTGGCCCCGGGGCTCGATGAAGTGATGCGCGGTCGCCTGGCGACCATCGCCTCGGGCAACATGCTCTACCGCCAGGATCGGGAGAGCGGCCGCTGGAGCGAGGTGACCGCCGGTGCCGGCTGCGCCGTCGCGGGCTGGGCCTGGGGCTGCATCTTCTGGGACCCGGACAACGACGGCGACCGGGATCTCCTGGTCACCAATGGCTTCACGTCGCATTCCCGGCGGGACCTGGGCGACTGGAACAGCCTCTACTGGCGGCAGGTGGCTGCGGACGCGGGCTTCCTGGCCCGCGGGGAGCGCACCCGGGATGTGAACCGCGCCCTGCCCTTTGAGGGCTCCTTCAGTGGCTACCAGCGGGACCGCTACTTCCACAACCTGGGCAGCCCCCCGGGGGCCGCTGCTCCCCCGGCAAATGGCCCCCGGCTCGCGCAGTTCGAGGAGGCCGCCTACCTCCTGGGGCTGGACGCTGACCACGATGGGCGCTGCGCGGTGGCGGCTGATGTGGACGGCGACGGGGATCAGGATCTCGTCCTGTGGACCCTGAAGGGGCTGCGTCTGTTCGAAAACCGGGCCCCCGCTCGGGCCTTTGCCCGGGTGCGTCTCGCCTCCCCGGGGCCGACCCTGGGCAGTATCGTCACCGTTAGCGCCGGTGGCCTGGAACTGATGGAGAGCGCGCGTCTGGTGGACGGCTTCCAGAGCCAGCGGCCGGGGGAGCTGCACTTCGGCCTGGGGGCGGCGCAGCACATCGAATGGGTTAGGGTGCGCTGGCCGGACGGCGGCACCGAGGAGTGGAGGGACCTGCCGGTGAAGCGGCTTCTGACCCTGACGCGGGGGCAATCTGCCGCAGGCGTGGATGAACTGGTCCGCTGGCCCGACGGGGTCTTCGCCTCCGAGGTACCCGAACACTTGCCGACGGAGTTCAACTCCGATCTCGAACAGGCTTCTCCGGGAGGCGCGGCCGACGCCGTTTTCATCCACTTCGGCGCGCCCGCCCCGCCGCTTGCGGCCCTGGCCCAGGTGTGGAGCGCTGTCTCCTGGTACTGCTCGACGAGCCCCGCCGCTGGTCCGCCGGGGTGGCGCATTCTCGACCGATCACAGCTGGCCGCCCTGTGCCCCTCGGGACGGACGCCGGCGGCGGCTCTCTACGATGGGGAGGGCAACCTGCGACGCACCTTCGCAGACCAGGTCTCGGCCGCTGAGCTGGCCCCTCTCCTGGCAGAGGTGTCCCGCCGCCAGGCCTACCCGGAGGTCCTCGTCCAGGCGGGCCGGCAGGCCCTCGCGGATCACCGCCACCGGGAGGCTCGGGAGCTGTTCCGCCGGGCCATAGCGGCGGATCCCGGCTCGCCCTTCGGCCACGAGGGCCTGGCCCGGGCGCGGTCCTTCATGGGGCTGGAGGAGGGGGCCATCGAAGCCTACCGGGCCGCGTTGGCGGCTGATCCCGACTACGCCCTCGGTCATCACAATCTGGGCCTGCTGCTGGCCCAGCGCGGCGAGCACGAGGCGGCGGTGGGGGCTCTTGAACAGGCCCTGGCCATCGACGGTGGCCAGCTGGCCACCCTGCTGGCCCTGGGCGAGGCGCGGGCCACGGGAGCTGATGCTGCCGGCGCCCTGGCGACCTTCGAGCAGGCCATAGCCACCTATCCGAGCTCGCCCCGGGCGCGCCTCCTGGCCGGAAAGGTGCTCGTCGGCCAGGATCGTCGGCGGGAGGCCCGTTCCAGGCTGGAGGAAGCCTTGGCCCTGGATCCCGATCTCAGCGAGGCGCGCCGGGCGCTGGTGGCCCTGGGCCGCCTGGAAGGCCTGCCGGAAGCTAGCGGACAGCAGCCGGACTCGGATCTCTAGCGCGCGTCCATCTTCGACGAGCGCCCCGGAGCGCAGGAGCCGCGCGCTGGCGTGGCCTTCTGGCTATTGGCCATGCGAGGAGTGGCGCACTCATCAGGTGCGCACGAATGGTGCGGGGGTGCGGGGGTGCAGGGGTGCACCGGGGCAGCGATGCAGCGGGGCAGCGATGCAGCAGGGCAGCGATGCAGCCGGGGAAGGGAACAGCCCCCGGAACCCGGGGCTCAGCGGGAGCGCTTGGGCATGACCGTGTCCTTCAGCCAACCGGACAGCTTGGAGTTCAAGCTGCGGTCGCTGAGCAGGCGCTCGGTCTTTGATTTCAGCACGGAGATATCGACGAACGCCTCGCCGGCGGTGCTGTGCACCGCGGTCTGCATGCGCTCGGCGCCCTTGCGCTCGTCTTTGGAAACGACGAGCAGTGTGGGCAGGCCGGCCATATCTTCCATGTCCGCCAGCAGGTTGAAGCCGAACTCGTTACCGGCCGGATTCACCAGCACCACGGCGCGCACATTCTCGTCGCGCACGCCCTGTTGAGCTGCGAGGTTACAGCCGGCCCCGAAGCCGACCATGGTCAGGTTGCTGGTGTGGATGTCCGAGCGCTGGCGCAGGAAGTTCGTGGCCGCCTTGAGGTCGCGCATGGCGAAGGCCCAGCTCTTTTCGCGCGTGCCGAGATCCTGATCGTCCCAGGGGGTGCAGCTCGCGGTGCTCGCACCGTGGCCGCGCAGATCCAAGGCGATGACGCCGAAGCCCTTCTTCTGAAGGTAGCTTCCCACCTTCTCCAACTGGCTGCGGTCCGCGCCGGCGCCGTGTATCAAGACCGCGGCGGGGGAGCGACCCTTCTCGTCACGCGGGGCAAAGAAGGTGGCCGCGAGGACGACCTTGTCTTCGGCGATGAGCTCCACAACTTCTCCGGTGCCGGAAGCGGCGGGTGCCTCCGGTGTCGGGCAGGACGGGGCGGAGACCAGCGTGGGGGCCAGGGTCAAGGTCAGCGTCAGAAGCATGAAGTAATCGGGGTTGGAAGGTTTTCCACCGGCTGAATCCATTGTGGGGAAAACACCGGTACCGGTGCTACCAGGATTCAGCAGGAAGTTTCGCCGTCCGTTTTGTTGTCGGTTGGGTAGGCCGGGGGGGGTGAAGCCCAGGCCATTTGCTTGTCCGGCTGGCTGCGGCTGATCCGGGTCAGGGACCTCGGGAGCCACCCCGGGCACGGGAAAGCGGAGTTTGATAGGAACTAGCCTAGGGGATCTGGTGGAGTTCGCAATGGTCTGGTTGGACCGGGGCCGTGGTGCGGGCCAAGGGCGCCGGCGGGCCCGGCGGCGGTGCCTTGGCCGATAATGGGCCTCTGGTGCCGTTTCAGTACCTTTCAGATGTGTCTTGTGGCCTGTCCGGTGCGCAATAATCTGCAAAAAAACGGGGAAAGCTCCCCCGGCAGCGCCCCGGGCCCCGTGGGGCGGTCCTGGGCCCCCGCCCCTCAGCCCAGCTCGAGCTGGCGGCGGGCATCCACCACGTCCCGGTTGAGGGCGGAGCGGGCCTCACCCAGGCGCTCGAAGAGATCCCAGGAAGGGTCGATGGCCCGGCGCACCTGGCGCATGAGCTGCAGGGCCATGCGCAGGCCCCGGCACAGGTCGCCGGGGGGAATGGGGCTGAGCTCCTCCAGTTCCTCGAAGGGAACTCCGTCGAACCAGGCCAGCACCGCCGGTGTCAGGGCCCAGTCCGCGGGTTTGACCGCGCGCGGGATAGCGTGGTGTGCTTCGAGGCCGGAGAGCCGGCGGATGGTGCGGTCCACTTCCAGGCGCACTTCGCGATAGGTGTCGCGGCCGAGGCGCACGGCAGGTGCCGTGGGGCGCGACTCGTGGACCAGGGCGGCGAAGATCATGGCCAGGGCCCGGGGCGGCAGGTGTTCGAGGGTGCCGCCCATGAGCAGCTCCGTCACCTGGAGTTCGAACCCGTTGATGGACCGGGCCACGCGCCCCCGGGGCAGGAGCTCGTCTCCGTCCAGGTAGCGCAGCTCCTCCAGAAAGGCCAGGTGCGCGTCGATCACCCCCTGCTCCCGGCGTTCATTGCGTTCCCGTTTCTTCCGCTGGCGGCCGTCGTGTTGATAGCGGTTGAATGATTTTTCCCAGGCCTCACCGATGCGTCCGCGGCCGAGCACTTCCACCAGGTGCAGGATCGTCGAGTAGGAGAGGCGGAAACGGCTCTCGACCCTTTCCGGCTGACCCTCGATCAGGCGGCGCAGGGGCGCCTCGCGCACATCCCGCGCGCCCAACAAGCTGACCACCAGGCCCTCGTCATCGATGCCCTGACGTCCGGCCCGCCCGGCCATCTGCAGGTAGTCACGGGTGCGCAGCCAGTCGAAGTCAACGCCGTCGAACTTGCGCAGGGAGGCGAAGACCGCCGTGCGCGCCGGCATGTTGATGCCCAGGGCAAAGGTCTCGGTGGTGAAGAGCAGCTTCAACAGGCCGGAAGTGAAGAGGCGCTCGACGAGCTCCTTGTGAAGCGGCAAGAGGCCCGCGTGGTGGTAGGAGATACCCTGGCGGGCCAGGCTCAGGAGCTCCCCGTCGAGTTCCCTCTCGTCGACCTGGAACTTCTCCAGCAGCTCGCGCTGCAGGACCTCCATGCGAGCCTCCTCTTCCTTATTAAGCAGGCGCCGGCCCCGGGCGGCCCGGGCCAGGCGCTCGCAGTCCTTGCGGCTGAATGAGAAAACCAGGGCCGGCAGGAGAGCGTCCTCTTCCAGCAGGTTCAAGAGCGGCACGGGATCCGGCGGGCCCTCGGCCACGGGTGAGCGCCCTGGCCCCCGTCGCTGGCCCCGGCCGTGCCTGCCACGGCCGCGCTTCGGGGGTGGCCCCACGGCCTTCTGGACCTGTTCCAGGCCTGCCACGGGGAACAGGCCCATGCCGTTGGCGAACATGCGGTGGGCCAGGGGTACCGGGCGCCGGGTGGAGCGGACAACCTCCAGGGGTTGTTCGCGGATGTCGTCCAGCCAGCCGCCGAGTTCCGCGAGGTTGTCGACGGTGGCCGAGAGGCAGACCAGGCGCACGCTGGGCGGGGCGAAGATCAGGGCTTCCTCCCAGACCGTGCCCCGCTCCCGATCATCCATGTAGTGGACCTCGTCGAAGACGGCGAACTCCACATCCACCAGCAGCTCCGGATTCTCGAAGATCGCGTTGCGCAGGATCTCCGTGGTCATGATCAGTACCGCGGCCTCGGAGTTGATGGTCACATCTCCGGTCAAGAGACCCACATCCAGTCCAGCCTCGCGGAAGTCCCTGTATTTTTGGTTGGAGAGGGCCTTGATAGGAGCCGTGTAGACGCAGCGCCGGCCCCGGACCACCGCTTCTTCGATGGCGTATTCGGCTACCAGGGTCTTGCCGGCGCCGGTCGGGGCGCTGACCAGGACATTCGCCCCGGAACGGATGGCCTCCACGGCCTGGACCTGGAAGGGACTGAGGGTGAAGCCCTTCCAGATGACCCGGGGCTGATGGGACCCCCCGGCCTCCTGGGGCCCGGGAGCCCGGCTGGACTCGTCCCCGGCGGGGGCCTCGTCAGATCCCCCGGGGTGTTTCCCCGAACGTCTTCTGGAGCTCTGCTTGCCACGGCCCCGGCGACGGGTCCGCGGCTTGGGATCGGGTTCTGAGGGGGGCATGGATGGCGTGGGGGCGGCGGGGGATTCGCGCTGTGACGACTAAGCGGGCCCTCGGTCTTGAGCCGCGCGCCCCGAGGATGTATCTAATCAGGGGCACACCGGGAACGGAAGCGTCCGAGCCCGGGAGGATACATTTCGCCCCGGTAGTGCCTGTCACGGATACATCAGCCACCCCTCACGTACCAGAAAGACCACGATGGAGTCGAAGCGCCTCGAAAACAGCAGCATGGACAAACGCCAGCTTTCCACCCTCAAGATCGTCTCCCGTCTGCTGGCCCATGAGCTGCACGCCCAGGGCAGCAGCAAGGCCGTCACCATGAGCCATGACGAACTGCGGGAGATCCAGAACACACTTGATCTGTTCATCTCCAACGCCTCCCGCTCGGCGGGCAAGGCCGCGGCCGCCGAGCCCAGCACCAAGCTGGTCACCGCCCGCAACTAGGTCCCGTGGCGCCGGCTCCGAAGGGAGCAAGCACTGTTCAGCGCCCTGGTCCGGGTGCCGGTTGGGATCGTATCCCGGTGCGTGAGCCGGGCGACGGACCCGCGCCGAGCTCTTCCGCGGAAGAAGTGCGCTCGTGAGCTCCGCGCTATCTGACCGCTCCGGCCGCGCCGCCACGCGCGGGTTGGTGATCCTGGGGGGGACGGCTCTGGTCATCCTCCTCTACGCCCTCTCCGGTGACGTGAGGGCCCGGGGGCTGACGCGCGTGGACACCCTGCGTTTTCGCTTCGAAGGTGGGGCGGCCCAGCTCCTGCCCGCCTGGGAACCACTCCTGGCACGCACCCTGGCCGAGGCCGGGGAGATCGATGTGCGCGACAGAGCCGCCGTGGACGGCCTGGCGGCCGCCGTCGCCGCGCTGCCCTTCGTGGCCGAGGTCGGTCTGGCGGAGGTGCTCTGGCCCGACGGCATCAGCCTCTCCCTGCGCTTGCACAGTCCCGTGGCCTGCCTGCGCCAGGGGCGTGATTTCCTGCTCATCTCCGAGGCGGGCACGGTCCTGCCCGGGAGCGTATTCGCGCCGCCCGCTGTTGGCGCTGGCTTCTTGCCGGTGCTCGGTCCGCCCCTGTCGGGAGGCCCGCCGACTCCCGGTGCAGTGCTCGCCGACGGTCGCCAGCGGGCGGCCTTCGAGACGGCCCTCTCCCTCTGGCAGCACCTGGCGCCGGATGATCTGGCCAGTTTGGGAGCCTTTGTGATCGACGGCACCTTCTTGGCGGAACCCGCCGGCGAACATGGGGGCATGCGCCTGGAGTTGGAGGGGCGCCGGGTGGTGCTCTGCGGGCGTCCGCCGGCCTCCGGCGAGCCCGGGGAGCTCCCCGTGGCAACCAAGTGGAAGCATCTGGCCGAGGGCCTGCGGCGCCTGCGAGCCGGCGAGGATTGGAGCCTGTGGGATGTGCGCTGGGATGCACCGGAGTGGGTTCCCAGATGAACGCCGCCCGCCTCATGCTCGCCCTGTTATTGGCGACGCTGATTCCCTGTTTCGGCGGCTGGCTGGGGCTGCCCAGCGGGGGGCTCTCGAAGTTGGCCCTCTCCCTGTGGCCTTGGATGATCATTCTAGGCGCACCCCGGCGCCGGCCCGGGCCGGATCCAGCTGGCCGTCCCCGGGGACGGGCGGCGGGCACAGCCCTGGCTCCGGCGGCGGTCCTGGGCCTCGGGCTTCCGCCCCTGGGCCTCTGCCTGGCCCTGGATATGGCCTCTGGCCAGGGGCCCGGGAACTGTGCACTGCTGGTCATTCCCGGACTGGCGCTGATAATCGCCCTGGGGGCCCTGGCCGGAGCGGCACTGCGCCGGCCCTGGACCTGGCACGCCCACGGCCTGGCGTGGACCCTGGGGATCTGGGGCCTGCCCCTTTTGGCCGTGGCCGGCGCCTGGGGGCGGGGGCTCGAGGGGCCTGGATCTTCAACGGCCCTGGAGCGAGCGGCTGCGTTCAGTCCCTTGGGCTGGCTGCACGAACGGACGATCCTGCGGCGGAGCCCGGTGCCGGGGGCTGGGACTGGCCGGGAGGGCGCCCCCCTCTTGGCCGATGCGCCGCACAGGGCGCGCCTGTCCCTGGCCGGTCCCCTGGCGGGGGTCGAGGCGCGCTGTTCCGGGGGAGATGTGACGAGGCTGGCCCTGGACCTCGCCGCGGGCGAGCGGCTGGTCAAGGAGATCCCCCTGGTGCCGCGTTTCCCGCCGGAGAGCCGCCGGCAGCCGGCGGCGCTGGTTGTTCGTGGTCCGGCAACTGCTGCGGGCGCGGGCGCGGGCGCGGGCACGGGCGCGGGCGCTGGCACGGGCGCTGGCACGGGCGCGGGCACGGGCGCGGGCGCTGGCACGGGCGCGGGCACGGGCGCGGGCACGG
>PVBE010952618.1_pt1 | contig 17986 bp, 15 predicted proteins | sample 1631181 | NCBI WGS metagenome assembly PVBE01 (sample SAMN08397723, study PRJNA350692) | Marine metagenome, whole genome shotgun sequencing project. | isolation source: water | place: Pacific Ocean | collected 2012-04
CAAAACCATTGTCGTCGATCTGGACGGCAAACTGCCGAACGGCGTCAAGCAGCTTCGCCTCTCGACGGCGTTCGAGATCCACTGGAACCGGATCGCGCTGTTTGAAAAAACGGCGTTGCCATCCGTCACCGAAATGCACCCAACCACGACCGATCTGCACTGGCACGGCTACGGTGCGAAAGAGGATTTACCAAGCCACCTGCCGCTGACCCCAATCCACGACCAGACCAGCGACACGCCGAACTGGCGCATCACCCCCTCTGGCTGGGTCACCCGCTACGGCGCAATCGATGAACTCGTCGCCGCGAAGGACAACCGGCTCGCCCTCATCGCGGCTGGCGACGAACTGACGCTCGACTTCGACGCCGCCAAACTGCCCAGCCAACTGCCCGGCACTGCGCGCCACTTTTTCCTGTTCACCAGCGGCTGGGACAAGGATGCCGATTTCCACGTCGCCCAGGGCTGGACCGTCGAACCGCTGCCGTGGCACGGCATGGACGCCCAGCGTTACGGCCACGAATCCCGCCCCAGACTCGATGACGCCTGGATCAAACAATACAACACCCGCTGGATCGGTTCCCGTCCGCTCCGCAAGCAGGCCGAGCTCACCCAAGTCAAGTGAATCGACTTATTGCAACTTCTATTTTGCTCGCCATCGGCATGACATTGGCAACCGCCGACTCGCTTGAAAGAATTGCGAACGTGTTTGTTAAGGACGGACTGAGACTCCGGCACGTTGAGTTCAGCATCACCGACACCCGCCATTTCCAGAATTTCATCCCGCGCAATGTCGGTACTGTCAAACTGGACAAAGGCGAATACCGGTATTGGTTCCGGCCAGTTAAAAAAACCGGCGGCGCTATCATGGACGTGCGCCAGATCCGCCTGATCCCCGTCAAGCAGACATGAACGAAACAAACATCATCACATCCACGAATGCAGTTGGAAATGTCGTGGACTCAATCCGGGATCTCGGCTTCGGTGGGCTATTAACCTACTTCACCAATCTCGAGTCGATTCATTACGTCACGTTTGTCATCAACCTGTTGATTTTCATTTTCGGCAAACAAATCACCAATCATTTGACCGTGCAGACCGTTAATGTGGATCCTGCTCGACTCCGTCTGCTAAGGATCATCAACACCGTCCTGTTTCTAACTTACTTTTTTGCCGTGGCGTTCCAATTCCAGCCTGGCTCCAACATCAGCCACACTGGCTTGCTGGTGTTGCTGACTTATCTCACTTGGCAGCTTGCCCATTCGTTGATCCTCAAAAAATACGGACACAAACGGGAAGTCGGCGGAACGTCCATTTATGTGGAGTCGTACACATCGAACAACCTGAAACTCATCGCGCTACTGCTGCTAGGGATTGTCGCGGGATTGATCTTTCTGAATATCTGGAAACTGGAAAACTGGCTCCAGACCACCAGCTTCCTCGGGGCGCTGGCCGTCCTGATCTTCACCACGAAGGATTATTGGCTGAAGGATTTCATCAGCGGCATCATCGTCATCAGCAACGGTAACGTCGAACGGGGGAATGTCATCCGCATCCCCGACGAAAACATCCTCGCGATCGTGCTCGAGACCCGCGCCACACTGACACTGTTGCGCGATGTCATCCGCAACCACAACATCACCATCCCCAATTCACTTCTACTGAACAAACAGGTCGAAATAATCTCCACCGACTCCCGAAAGGGAATCTACGACTACGTCGAGTTCAACATCGATTATGAAACAGGCTCGGATGTAGTCGAGACCTATCTTCTCGATGTCTGGAAAGCCGCCTGCAAAGCCACCGCCGCCATCAACCCCGAGCGGGAGGGCATCGTCAAACTGGTCAAGAACGGCGACCACGCCGTTACGTGGAGGCTGCTTTACAATCTGAAATCCGAGCACGAGGTCATCAATGCCCGCAACGCCGTCAACTTGACGGCATTCGAGCTTCAATCCGAACACGGAGTCAAGCTCGCCACCCCGCTAACCCACACTCTCCACGGAAACGAGCGCACACCAGCTCAGTAATTTCCCAGCGTCTCGAGCACGGCGCGAACGCGCGGGACTTCGTGCGTGCGAAAAAGATCCGTCCCGCCCAGCGCGGCGAGCACAGAGAAAAACGACTCGGCGCTCCGCACTTCCTCCCCAAAACACTCAACCGCGTGCGGCAGAGCGTTGCACACCGGCCAGCCCAGTTTGCGCAACCGGAAGGCATTCAGGAAAGTTTTCATCTGGTGACGTATCCGCACCGAACTGTCCTGCAGGTTGCGGTAGTAAAACCCCAGCCCCGGATCGATGAAGCCCTTGGCCACGCCGCAGTGTCCGGCGGTCTCGATCTCGCGCGCGAAGTAGTCGGCCATGCGCGGAATGGGATCGGCGTCGAGCGGGATGTCCCCGGCGTCACGGACGTTGTCGCCGACGACGTAACAGATGATCACGGCGGCATTGTGTTCGGCAGCGAGTCGGTAGATTGCCTGACTGTCGGTCGTGCCGGTGAGATTCAGCACCTTGGCGCCGGCCTCGAGGCAGGCCTTGGCCACCTCGGCGTCGTAGGTCTCAGCAGACACGATCGCGCCCTGCAAGGCGAGTTGCGAAATGACTGGCAGGAGTCGTTGCCGCTGTTCTTCGCCACCGACCCGCTGCGCTTGGCCAAGCGTGGACTCCGCACCAATGTCTACAATGTCGGCCCCCTGCTCGCGCAGTTCCTTCCCGCGCTCGACAGCCGACTCAACGCTGGTGCAAATGCTCTCGCGATACCACGAGTCGGAGGAAAGATTGATCACCCCCATGATCACCGGTTCTTTGGTGGGAAAGCTCAATTGCCCCGCGATGTTGAAGGGATTCAACTCAAAGCCGAAGTCGGCGGCATGATCCGCGGCAATGGCGGCCAAGTCCTTCAGGGAAAGCATTACGGTTTCTTGGGCGCGTCCGGCTTGACCTGAAGGGCGTCGAGCTTGGCCTGCCATAGTGGCATGTCGGGCAGCTCGTTGGCCAAGCGCGAGTACAATCTGAGTTCCTGCTCCGCGCGTCCGAGCCGCCTGGCCAAGTCCCCGGCCATCAACCCTGCCTCCTTTACCCAAAACGGATCCATCTTCTCGTCAACCGATCGGAGGTTGCCGCCGAACACGATCACCATGCATTGATCGAGAGATTGTTGCAGAAGCTTTTCGCGCTCTTCTGTCTCACCGGCAGCCTCGGCCTGTTTGTCGAGCACGCGGGCCAGACCGAGCCCGGCTTGACTACGAGTGGCCGCATCGGCAGGCGACAGCGCGGTCACCGTCCGGTACGCCTCGGTCGCTTGAGGCAGGTTTCCCAGCTGCAGATGGCAGTCACCCAAGCGGCCCCAGGCGAGCGGATTGAGCGGGCTGTTTTTCATCTCATTGGCTACTCGCTGGTAGTGCGGCAGAGCGTCGATTAGGTTGTCGGGGGTGCGGCCGGTCTGATCGGCAGCCACGTCTCCCAAATAAAACTCCGCGCGCGCCTGCTCGGCGGCCGGCGCGTTGGTGGCGTTGACGACCGAGGCCAGCAGCAGCTCGGCGGCGGCGTGGTCCTGCCGGAAGAACGCCGAGCGAGCGGCGCTGAGGCGTGCCTCCCACTGCATGCCGGGCGCGTTGGCCAGCAGATTGGTGCGTTCGAACAGCTGCCGGTAGACTTGCTCGGCCTCGGCGAATTTCCCGGACTGAAACTGTTGATCGGCGATCCATTTCTGCGCCACCGGCGCAAGCGAGTGGCTCGGGAAGCGCACAACGTAGTTGGTGAACAACTGAAATGCCTTCGCCGGGTTGCCAGCCTGGTGGTTCACCCAGGCGCGATCGAACTCCGCCTGCGGCAACGCCGGGTGCGCTGGGTAATTCGTCACCCAGCGATCATACTCGAGGATCGACGACACCCAGCTTCCGTCCATGACGTGCGTGCGTGCGACAGCCAGTTGCGCCTCGGGCAGCAGCGTGGACTCGGGGAACACCTTGGCAAACGAGGCGAGCACATTGCGCGACCCAGCCGGTTTGCCCTGCCGGTTCAGCGCCTGCCCGTAGAGCAGTAGGCTGCGATCGCTGTAAAAACTGTCCGGGAACCATTCGATGAGGTTGCTCACGGCTTGGCTCGCGCCGGGCAGGTCATGTCGCGCCACGCCGGAGCGGACGATCTGGTGGAGTGCTTGATCCACCAGCCGGTTATCGTAGCCAACGGTATTCGTGGCGATGTGAATGGCCGCCCAGTAGTTGCTCGCTGCGGCATCGTGATCCAATCGGCGGAACAGGCAGTCGCCCACCTTGAATTGCGCCACAGCCTGTTCCTGCGACGTGGGCAGTTCACGGACCGCGTTCCCGAACGCCTCCCGTGCCATGTTCATCTGCAGGCCCATGCCGGAGAGGGCGCCCCACTCCCAAAGCGCCCAGCCGCGACCCAGCCATGATTTTCCTATCAGATCCGCATCCGTGCCGCCCTGGAGAACAACATCGAAATGCCCTAGCGCCTCGCTGAGCAGATTGGTGGACCGGAGGCGGCCCGCGTCCGGCAATCCGTAAAACTGCCGCAACCGCAGCTCGCCAAGCGTGAGGTGCGCCAGTCCGGTGGCCGGATCCCCGGGGTGGCGGATGAACAGGCGTTGCAGCCTCTGCACCGCGTTGCTTAGCCGGTTTTCCTCGACGTAAAGATCTACGATCTTCAGCAACGCCGATCGACGCCAGTTGGTCGGAATGTTGGTGGCCAAGTTTTGCTCGTACAATGCGACGGCGGCGTCCGGCAGCTGTTTGCGGCGCAACACGTCGCCGTGGAAGTCCACCGAGCGGGCGGTAAACACCGGGTCAGTGATGCCCTTGGCCAATTGGACGATATTGGTCGCGCCGTCCAGGGCACGATCGAGACTGGCTTCGCTAAGATACACCGAAGCCAGCAAATAATGCTTCTGCCAGAACCGCTCCGGCGCCAGTCCCGCATCAGGCAGGTTCTCAAGCAGCAGCCGCGCGGCGCCCTGCTCGCCAAGTTCAAAATAGACGTTCGCCAGGAGCAGTCGACCATCGATGATCAACGGATCATCCGGCCGTGCGCCGGCCGCGCGCTGAAACGGCCCGTCCGCCGGCTCGAGGGTGGCAATACTCTTTTTCAGGTCGCCGAGTTGGTAGAGCGACTGCGCCTGGCCAATCGCCGCCGTCAAGGCTCGATCGGAGGCGGGATGTTTCTCGATCAATCGGCCGTAACTGGCTGCCGCCTGCTCGAACTGCCCCAACGCAAACTGCGCCTCACCGGTCCAGAATAGGTAACGGTCCGTCCACGCCCCGGCGCTTTGCAAGCCAGCCGTCAATTCGGCACTCACCACCTCGAACTGGCCAAGCTGAAACCGAGCCTGGCTCTCCAACAACACCGCCTCTGCCCGGACGGGCGACTCAGGGTACGCCTTGGCAAAGGCGTCGAACAGATCGACCGCCGTGTCGAACATGCCATCTCGAAAGAACCGCTTGGCCACGTCAAACGCCAGCTCGATCTGCGAATCTTCCGCTTGGCCAATCGCAGTCGGTACGGTCAATGCGAGTGCCAGCATTGTTTGAGTTAACCGAGTCATTCTTTCTCCAACAAATGTTCCATACCAAGCGCCGCAGCGAGAAACCGCCCCGTGTTGCTGCCGGCGGATGCGGCGATTCGCTCAGGCGGGCCTTCAGCCACGACGCGACCGCCATTGTTGCCTCCCTCCGGCCCCAAATCAATCACCCAATCCGCCGACTTGATGATGTCCATGTTGTGCTCGATGACCACGAGCGTGTTGTTCGCGTCCCGGAGGCGCGCCAGCACGTCGAGCAAACGAGCGATATCGTGGAAGTGCAATCCCGTCGTCGGCTCGTCCAAAATGAACAGCGCGTGATCGCGCGACTGCTTGGTCAACTCGGTCGCCAATTTCACGCGCTGCGCCTCGCCGCCGCTCAGCGTCGTACCCTGCTGGCCCAACTTGAGATACCCCAACCCCACGTCGGAGAGAGTCGCGCACGGGTCACAGATCTTCGGGAATGCGCGAAAAAACGTCATCGCCTCATCCACAGTCATGTCGAGCACGTCGGCGATGTTTCGGCCCTTGTAGTGAATCTCGAGCGTCTCGCGATTGTAACGCCGGCCGTGGCACGACTCACATGTCACGTACACCGGCGGCAAGAAATTCATCTCGATCTTGAGCACACCGCCGCCCTGGCATTTCTCGCAGCGACCGCCCTTGACGTTGAAACTGAACCGACTGGCGCCGTAACCTCGAATTTTCGACGCCGGCAGACCGGCAAACAAGTCGCGGATCTGGTTGAAGATACCTGTGTACGTCGCCGGATTGCTGCGCGGCGTGCGGCCGATCGGCGACTGGTCCACGACGATCACCCGCCCCAGCGCTTCCTCACCGCGCAACGTCTTGAACTGACCGGGGCGATCCTTCGAGTTGTAAAACTTGCGGAACAAGGCCCGCCGCAGCACGTCATCGATCAAGGTGCTCTTACCCGAGCCGCTGACTCCGGTCACACAGGTGATCGTGCCCAGCGGCACTTTCAAGTGAACATCCTTCAGGTTGTTCTCGGACGCACCGATGACTTCGAGAAAACCGCGCGCAATATTCGGCCCAACGCGGACGGCCGGCACGTCGATTTTGTAGTCACCGCGCAGGTACTTCGCTGTCAGCGATTTTTTGTGTGTGAGCACTTCATCCAGCGACCCTGTCGCGACCACTTCGCCGCCGTGCAGCCCGGCGCCAGGCCCCATGTCGATGACGTGATCGGCACGGCGAATCGTCTCCTCGTCGTGCTCGACAACGAGCACCGTGTTGCCCAGTTCCCGCAATCCCTCAAGCGTGGCGAGCAGCTGCTCGTTGTCGCGCGCGTGCAGTCCGATGCTCGGCTCGTCGAGAATGTACAGCACGCCCACCAGTCCCGCGCCGATCTGCGTGGCCAGGCGGATGCGCTGCGCCTCGCCGCCGCTTAGCGTACCGCTCGTGCGGTTGAGCGTGAGGTAGCCCAGCCCAACGTCCCGCAAAAAACCGAGACGCGACGTGATCTCGCGCACCACGTCAACGGCGATCTTTTTGTTCAACTCGTTCAACTCCAGCCCCTCGAAGAACCGTACCGCCTCGTCGATCGACAGTTGGCAGACATCCATGATCGACAAGCCGCCAAAGCGCCACTGCGCCTCCGGTTGGCTTGTGCTCCGCAGCGTCACCGCCAGCACCACGTCACGAAGCCGCTGGCCTTGGCACGCCTCGCAGATTTGCGAACTCATAAACGCCCGAAGCCGCCGCCGGGTCGTCTCGCTACTCGTCTCTTCGTACAGCCGATTGAGGTTGGCCAAGATGCCGTCGAACGGCTTGGACGTCATCGTTTGCTTGCCGCTGCGGGTGAATTGGAAATCGATCACCTCATCGCCCGAGCCTTGGAACAGCGCCTCTTTGAAGCGCTTGGTCAAGCGCCGGTACGGCTTAGCCAAGTCCACCCCATAATGCCGCGCCAGGTTTTTCAGCAGCCCGTTGTAATGGGCCACCATTCGCGCGCCACCCTTGGTCCACGGCAGAATGACGCCCTGCTCGAGCGATTTGTCCGGATCGCCGACCATCAGTCCGTCGTCAAATACCGATCGTTGGCCCAGCCCCGAGCAGGCAGGGCAGGCGCCGTACGGCGAGTTGAACGAGAAATGCCGCGGCGTCATCGGCTCGTAGCTTTTGCCGGTGGCCGGACTGGTCAGGCGGTTCGATAGCCTGCTCTCCCTCCACTGCGAGCGGTCGAGGTCGGGCGTCTGGTGCAGCGCGATGAGCTTGCCCTCACCCCACTTGAGACAGGTCTCGACCGAGTCGGCCAAGCGACCGCGCGCCTTGTCGCTGACAACTAACCGGTCAACCACGACCTCGATCGAGTGCGCTTTCTTCGGATCGAGCTTGAAACGCGTGTTGGCCTCCAGTTCGGCCAGTTCGCCGTCGATGCGAGCCCGAACGAAGCCCTCGCGAGCCAATTTTTCCAGCACGTCACGAAACTCGCCCTTCTGCCTATCAACCACCGGCGCGAGAAGCATCACCCGCGTCTCCCCCGGCAACACGAGCAACTGCTCGATGATGTCGCTCGTGCTCAGTCGCGAAATCGGCTCGCCGCTCTCAGGACAATGCGCCTGCCCGACGTTGGCAAACAGCAGCCGCAAATAGTCGTAAATCTCCGTGGTAGTGGCGATGGTCGAGCGGGGGTTTCCACCGGAGGAACGCTGCTCGATGGCAATCGCCGGCGAGAGACCCTCGATGTGATCAACATCCGGCTTCTGGAGTTGATCGAGAAACTGCCGAGCGTACGAGGAGAGGGTCTCGACGTATTTGCGCTGGCCCTCAGCAAACAGCGTGTCGAACGCCAGCGATGACTTCCCCGAACCGCTTGGCCCAGTGATAACCACCAGCTTGTCGCGGGGAATTTCAAGCGTCAGATTCTTAAGGTTATGCTCCCTTGCCCCAGATATTTTTATAAACCCCTTGGCCACCGAAAAAGGCATCTTAGACTGCCCCCCGCGCTTGGCCAAGCGCGGGGAGAGTTTGAAGGATCCATACCAAGTTTTCAGCAGCCCGCCCTGCCATCGTACATCTGCGTTTTATTTAACCCGCGTAAAGTAGCGCTGTAGCATCGGCTCGATCTTGTCCATGCCCACGGCAAGGATGATCACAATACCGATGATGATTTCCTGCATGTAGTTGGGCCAATCCTTGATGCCTGAGCCGTTGGCGAGGCAGGCCATCATGAACGCGCCGATCACGGAGCCAGGAATGCTGCCCGCACCGCCGCTCAAGCTCGCGCCGCCGATGACCACCGCAGCGATGATCTGCAACTCCAATCCGATCGCCACCGAGGGATCACCCTGTGTCAACCGCGAAAACTGCATTACTCCAGCCAGACCAAAGAACACGCCGGCTAAGCCGTAAATCATCACTTTGTTGAAGTTTACGCGGATGCCGCACAGCCGCGCAGTGTCCTCGTTGGAGCCGATGGAGAACACGTACCGACCAAACACGGTAGAGCGCAGCACCACGGTCATCATCACAGCGAGGCCAAGCGCCAGCCAGACACCCTCGGGCAACGGAAAAAAAGTACGCGGCGATTCGTAGGCCATGAATTGATTGACTGACTCCATGGAGAAACCTGGACACCGACAGAGATCCGCCCCGCAGCATGACTCCGGATTGACGGTTTGATTGTTGGCGAGCCACTTTGATATGCCGCGTGCGATGCCCATCATACCAAGCGTCACTATGAACGGCATCAGCCGAACCGCCGTGATGATGCCGCCGTTGGCAAGGCCGACCAGCCCACCAGCCAGCACCGTCAATGTAAGCACCGCCACTAAGCTGTGGCCCTGTTCAATCAGCCTGGCTGTCACCACGCTGCACAACGCTACGACCGATCCGGCACTCAGATCGATCCCACCGCTCACAATCACCATCGTCATCCCCATCGCACCGATAGCCACGATGACCGTCTGCGTGAGGATCATTTTGAAATTGCTGCCCTTGAAAAACAGCGACCTCAACTCGGCATCAAACGCAAACAGCAACAGTACCACGAACAACCCGACGAACGGGCGAACAGCTTTCAGAAAATCACGACTACCGAGCCTCGCCAGATTCATGCCGCAACCTCCCTCGACTCCGACTGGCCGACGGCAGTACTGATGATTTCCTGTTCGCTCCAGTCGTCGATCGGACGCACGTCGGAGAGTTCGCCCCGGCACATCACGCCGATGCGATCGCACACGCCCAGCAACTCAGGTAGGTATGAACTGATGAACACCAGCGCCTTCCCCTGCCCTGCCAACTCGTTCATCAACCGGTAAATCTGAGCCTTGCTACCGACATCAATGCCGCGTGTCGGTTCGTCAAGCAGCAGTATCCGCGCGTCGTGATGCAATAATCGGCCCAGCGCGATCTTTTGCTGGTTGCCACCCGACAACTGGCCAACCGGCTGGGTGACGCCTGACGCCTTTACGTCGAGCCTGGCCATCCATTTCCCGGCAGCGTCCGCTTGCGCCAGGCCGCTTACGAGTCCCAATCTCGACACCGACCCGAGCCGAGTCAGCGTCAGGTTGTCAGCGACGCTACGGTTAAGCAGCAGACCCTCCTCCTTTCGGTTTTCGCTGAGCAAGCCAACACCGTTGGCCAGGCGCTTGGCCGGTGTCGAATACGTTTCGTCGCGTGAAAAAACAGTCACGCTGCCCTTGGCCAAGCGGTCGAGCCCAAATACCGCCCGCAGCGTCTCCGTGCGACCAGCGCCAACCAGCCCGAACAAGCCGACGATTTCGCCGGCGTGCAATGTCAGATTCACGCAACTCGGCTTGGCCAAGCCGGCAACATCGCTCAGCTCCAACACCGGTTCACCGACGGCGCGGGTCGTGCGCGGATAAATTTCATCTATCTCCCGCCCAACCATGAGCAGGATAATCTGATCGAGGCTCGCCTCGGCCATTGTACCAGTTCCGACATCTTGGCCATCACGCAGCACCGTGTAGCGACTGGCTACGCGCCGGCATTCCTCAAGGAAATGACTGATATAAATGACACTCACGCCGCGCTGGCTCATGCGCTCGATCACGGCGAAAAGGTTTTCGGTATCGACTTGAGTGAGGCTACTGGTCGGCTCATCCATGATCAGCACTCGTGGAGCGCCGACGAGCGCTCGGGCGATCTCGACCAACTGTTGTTGAGCAATGGTGAGCGAGCGGATTGGGGCGTTGAGCGGCATTTTCGCCTGACCAATTTCCTCCAGCGCTCGCTTGGCCAGGCGACGGCGCTCGCCATGGTTGATCCAGCCAAGCGTCGCTGGCTCACGACCAAGCAGAATGTTTTCCTCCACCGAAAGGTCAGGGGCGAGATTGAGCTCCTGGTAGATCATCGCCACGCCGCAGTTTCGCGCGTGCAGCGGATCACTTGGCTCGAACGGCTGGCCGTCGAGCATGATGCTACCGGCATCCGGCCGGTGTACGCCACTGAGCACCTTCATCAGCGTGCTTTTGCCGGCGCCATTCTCACCAATGATCGCGTGCACCTCGCCGTCGGCAACCTCAAGGCTCACTCCGTCGAGCGCAACCGTCGGCCCAAAGCGCTTGGCCACCCGATCAATCCGTAGTCCTGATGACGGCGGGCTGGAGTTGGCAACAGGCATCCGAAACGACGGTCAGTTGCCGGTGCCGAGGTATTTCTCGAGGGGCGGGTTGAGGAGGTCCTGCATGTCCGGTTGGGCCATGTTTTCGCTGGTGACCAGCGCGACACCAGTGTCGATGCGTTTCTCCACCGTCTTGCCACCGAGATGCTCGACCAGCGTCATCACGCCGAGGTAACCCATCTTGACCGGGTTCTGCACCACGAGCCCCTGCACGTCGCCCGCCTTGAGGTCACGCAACGACTGCACGCTGGTGTCGAAACCGATAATTTTCACTCTGCCACCTGCCTTGCCGATGTCCCGCACAGCCTTGGTAACTGAAACTGTCACCGACTCGTTCGGACAAAAAATACCGTCCACCTCTTTACCGTAGCGGCTCAGCAGATTTTGCGCGGCGGTATAGGCCAGATCACGGGTGGCCCCGGCGTACTGGTCGGAAGACAGCAGCTTGATGTCGGGGAAGTTCTCCTTCAGTTCATCGAGGAACCCCTGCTCACGCTTGGTCGTGCTCGCTGAGCCAACCGCGTATCGCAGGAGAATCACGCTGCCTTTGCCACCGAGTAGCCTGCCTAGGTGCGCGCCGCCCATCCGGCCTCCGAGAGTGTTGTCGGTCGCGACGAAGCTGGCGTATTTGTCGGTCTGCAAACCAGAGTCGATAATGACCACCGGAATATCAGCATCGCCGGCCGTCTCCACAGGGCGAACGAGTGCCTTGTCGTCAAGCGGCGCGAGCACCATCCCATTCACGTCCCGGGCAATGAAGTTCTCGACGACCTTGATCTGCTCGTCTCGGTCGTCCTCCTTGAGCGGTCCCTTCCAGATGATCTCCACCGGCTGTCCTGCGGCCTCAAGTTCCTGCTGCGCCTTGACGGCGCCGGCGTGGATCGATTTCCAGAATTCGTGCGTCGTGCCCTTGGGGATGACCACGATCGACAAGCCGTTGCCAGACGTGCCGCCAGGCTCAGAGCCGCAACCCATAACGAAAACCAGTGCGACGCACACGGCGCCAAACAGCCATGATTTCATGCGCAGCAGGCTAGGCAACACGCCGGGTCATGACAAACTTTTTACAAAAAAAGACTTGCGCTGATGTCGGCACTGGGGCAATTTGAATCCATGAAAACAATTCTGTTTTTTTGTATATCAACGGCCCTGATCAGTGCTTCCTCATTGTTGAGTGGCTGTTTTTCGGGAGGCACTCCGGAGGGAACTCAAGCCCAAGCAACCGGTGATGAACCGGCGGCGGCCTTGGCGGTGGCTCACTGGGTAAAAGGCGATCCGGTGAATGTCTCAAGCGGTGTAAACGTGGTGGAGTTTTGGGCGACTTGGTGCCCTCCCTGCCGCACCAGTATCCCGCACTTGACGGAGATTCAGGAGAAATACGCGGATCGCGACGTCAAAATCATCGGTGTCAGCGATGAGAAACTTGGCACCGTGGAGCCGTTTGTGAAAAAGATGGGCGATAAAATGGCGTACACAGTGGCGATCGATGCCGGCGCCACCTCCGAGGGTTATATGGGCAAATATGGCATCAACGGCATCCCGCATGCCTTTGTGGTAAAAGACGGCGCCGTCGTCTGGCACGGGCACCCAATGGACAATCTCGAGGCGGCAATCGACAACGCGCTGAAATAATGGGGAACACAGCAACGCCAATCCTTGTTGCGCTTGTCTTGGCCTCCGGTTGCGGGGGAGAGTTAAACGAACCACCGTCCGCCGGTGCAACGGGCACCGACGGAGCGACGGCAGCAACCAATCTTTTTCACGCAGCTCAACTCGGCGACCTTGAGGCACTGCAGCAGTACCTTGGCCAAGGGCAGTCGGTGACGAATCGCCACGCAGACAATGGCCAGACCGCGCTGCACTACGCGGCTTGGGGAGGGCACACCAACACCATCGCTTGGCTGATCAGGCAGAAGGCCGACGTCAACGCGCTGGACAACGACGGCAAGTCGCCACTGGATTTCACGTGGATGCCAAGGGGGGAAGCTGCCCGAAAAATGTTGAACGGCGCCGGGGCCAAGCAGGGAAACAAGCCGCGCCCACCGGAGCCGGCACCGGTCCAGCCTTAGTGAGATTGGCAAAGCGCGGTTAACCAGCGTTAATCTTGGCCAAGCGATCTCGGGCCTTCAGTGCCGGCGAGGTGTCGCCGCACTCATCAGCCACCCGCTGCAATAGGGCAAACGCTCGGTCCGCGTCGTCCAGTTTCCCCGAGTAAAGATTGCAGAGATGGATGGCCACCCACCCCCATCGCGCCTGCGGGATGTCGATTTCAAGCATCTCCTCGTACTCCATCGCTGCAGCACGAAAACTCCCCAGGTCGTTCTCGTAGATTTCAGCGATGCGCTTGTGGACATGGTATTCACCCGGGAACGTCTTGAGGTAATCGCGGAATGAATCAATGGCATCCACATAGGCCCCGTCGGCCCAGATCGCCTCTGCTTCCTCGTACATGTCGGCCTTTTGGGACTTTGTGCTTTTGGTCAAGTAATTGCCGCCAACCCGTTCACCGGCGAGAGTGCTCACATCGCGCGCGACCAGCAGCGCAAACACGATCAGCGCAGCCAGCATCCCGGCAAAATTTACCATCATCCCACCATTTTTCTCCTGCAATCCGGTAATTTCGACTTGGTTGGTTTCACCATCATTGGGTTGCTTTTCAGTCTTATTCTTTCGTTTTTTTTGTTCGACCTCAGCTGGTGGCTTGTTGGTCAACATTCGTTTGACCTCGTCGAGATCAAACGCCTCTCCAGACGCACCTCCCTCCCCGCTTTCAATTGAAACCGGCATTTCCTTTTGCTCGTCTGCCTCGAGGCCGTATCGGTCAAGCTGCATGTTTTCGTATCCGATGCGAAAGCCGCCCCAGCACCAGATAGCGACGTACAAACAGAGTGGATAAAGAATGATGCGCGAAATCAGCTTCACGTGACGCAATTCTTAGCAGCCTTGACCTGGCAATGAAACGCAAAACAGCTTGCCAGCACCGCTATGTTTCCGTTTCATCCGGCTATGGAAATTTGTGGAATCTTTCGGACAATCATTCTTACCGCGCTTGGCTTAGCCGTTGCGCTTGGCCAAGCGAGTGCCGCACCGGCCAAGGCGCTGGTATGCTTCGGCAGCTACTCCCCCTCCGACAAGGAGAGCGTCCACCTGTTCCAACTCAACCTGAAGGACGGCGGACTGAAAAAGCTTAGCGCCGTTGCAGGCTTGAATAATCCGTCATTCCTCAAAATCCACCCGAGCGGCAAATTTCTCTACACGGTCAACGAAGTCGCAACATTCGAAGGGAAACGCAGTGGCGGCGTGACGGCATTCGCGCTTGACGTGCAGGCCGGCAAACTGACCCAACTCAACCAGCAGCCATCCGGCGACACGGGCCCATGCCATCTCACCGTTGATGCCACTGGCAGATTCGTGCTCGTCGCGCACTACGGCGGCGGCAGCACCTCAGTGTTACCGATCAACAAAGACGGCTCCGTCGGGGCTGTGGTGTCGCTCATAAAACACAAAGGCTTCAGCGCCACGCCGCGCCAAAAGGCACCGCATGCCCACTCGGTGCACGTTGGCCCAAACAATAAGTTCGCCTTCGCGCCAGACCTTGGCATCGACAAGGTGCTCGTATTCCAGTTCGACGAAAAAACCGGCAAAATCACTGAGACCCAGTTCGGCGGAGCCAAGCTCGAACCCGGCTCCGGGCCGCGCCACTTCGGTTTTCACCCAAGCGGCAAGTTCGCCTACGTGATCAACGAAATGAAACAGACAGTCACCGCCTTCCGATACAATCCCATGCGCGGTCAGCTTAAAACGCTACAAACACTCTCCACCGTACCCCACCCGGTCAAAGGCAACAGCACCGCAGAGGTGCTTGTGCATCCAAGCGGCAGGTTCCTCTACGGTTCGAACCGCGGCCACAACAGCATCGCCATGTTCCGCATTGAAGAGAAAAGCGGCGAACTGACCGCGCTTGGCCATGAGCCTACCCGGGGCTCAACTCCGCGAAACTTCGGCATCGATCCCACTGGCCAGTTCCTGCTCGCTGCCAACCAGCAAACCGACAATGTCGCCGTGTTTCGCATCAACAAAGACAGCGGCAAACTCAAGTTCACCGGCAACGAGATCAAGCTTTCCAAGCCGGTTTGCGTCCGAATGATTTTGCAAAAATGAAAACACGGTGTTGGGAGAATATCAGTCAATCGACCGCCGTATTTTCAGCGATGACGCTCGGACTGATGCTGAGCGGTTGCGGTGGCCAAACGGAGGAAGCGCTGGAGGCCAACACAGCCGAAGAATCGGCCAACGACCTGATCAGTTTTTTTGAGAATGCCGAGCCGGCGATCAAAAAACTGGCGAAGACGGCGAGCGAAGCCTTGGAACAACGCAACTACAATCTGGCGATCAACTGCGTCAACCAACTCTTCATCAACTCAGCCAAGCTCAACACCGACCAGTTCATGGTCGCCAGCGAGACGATGGTCAACATTCAGCAGGCTCTCATCAATGCCGCCGCCGAGGGCGACAAAAAAGCCCAATGGCTGCTGAACACAATGGTGGACGTCCGTCGGGGCTAATCCGCTTGACCAAGCACTTGGTTTGAATTGCGGAAACGGCTTGAACTCCGATCCCGGCGCGGCAAGAGTTCCCGCCGCCATGAAGCTTTTTTGCACCTCTCTCATCGCAGCCCTGTTCCTCATTGGCTGCAAGCACCAATACTCCCTCGATCACAATCACGCCGAGGACCACAATCACGATGCAAAGGTGGAGATTCCCGCCAGTGTGCGCATGGGCACCGGCTTGATGACCTTCGACACCGTGCCCAACTGGGGACTTACCGCTAAGGGCAAATCCGCCATCGGCCCCACCCATGGGGGCGTGACAGTTGGCAAAGACGGCACAATCTACACCAGCGCTGACAAAGGCGTGATCGCCTTCTCTCCGGACGGAAAAGTGGTCCGCGAGTTTCTCGGCGAACCGTACACCAAACTGCACGACATCGAGATTCGTGATGAAGATGGCACCGAGTACATTTACGGTGCGCGCAACGCAAACGCAGAGGGCATCAAATTCGCCGCCACCGATGGCAAGATTGCGCTCCGCCTGCCCTTCCCTGCGGAATCCGGGCTCGCTGCAAAACCGTTCAACCCCACCGCCATCACCGTGTCAGACAACGGCAACATTTTTCTTTCTGACGGCTATGCCAGCAACATTATTTTCATCTTCTCAAAGACCGGCGAATACATGAAGCACTTCGGAGCCAAGGGCAACGGGCCGCGACAATTCAACACCGCACACGGCATGACGCTCGACACCCGCTACGAACCGAACCGCCTGCTGATCTGCGATCGCAACCACCAGCCCCGCGGCCGACTACTGCACTACAGCCTCGACGGCGAATACATCAACGAAATCATCGGTGGCCTCGGCATGCCAACTTCCGTTTCCGTGCAGGGCGACTACGTCTCAGTGCCCGACCTGCACGGCCGCGTCGTGATCCTCGACAAGACCAACACCATCATGGCCGTGCTCGGCCACAATCCAGACCGCAAGCAGGGCCGCAACTACAACGTCAAGCAGGCGGACTGGATCGAGGGCGTATTCAGCGGCACCCACGGCTCCAGTTGGGATGCCGACGGCAACCTTTACGTGCAGGACTGGAATGTGGACGGACGCATCATGAAACTCGTCCGAGTGAAGGACTGATTCACCTCGCCCTTTGGCCAAGCGCTTGGCTTAGCGGACGCCCACTTGGCCGGTTTTCGGGTTGTACACGTAGCGCATGCCGCGCGGAAGGCGCGGAGGGCGCGAGAAGTAGCCTTCGGCCACCAGTTCGTTGAGGTTTTTTGGGTTGCGGCCCTCCACAGCTTGAAACTGCTTGATGGCGTTTTGGATGTTGGCCAGGTTGACCTTTTTCTCCGAGACTTTCTTGGCTTTGCCCACGGCTCCGATGTAGTCCACCGGCGCAGTCAACGGGTTGCCGGCTGAGGAAGATTCATCATCCTTAGGTTTTCCGTCCTTGGGTGTTTCGCTCGAACCACCGCAGGCGCACAGGCCAAACGCCAACATCATCGGGGCGATCCAGTTTGTTTTCATAACAGGAAAAAAGTCGGCTTGGGCGCGTGGTTTGTCAATTGGCTTTATGCGGCTTAGGCTGGGCCTGCCGCCACTCTTCCCGACTCACTTTTTTTGGCGACTGTATGTGAACAAACGCCCCCTTTTTGTTGCCGGCGACGATGTCTGGCCAGCCGTCGGCGTTCATGTCGGCAGCCATCACCTGGGTGCCGATGCCTGAGTCGCTGTCGATCAAGTGCGGCACCCAGTTCACGCCGTTTTTTTTTGTGCGTCGCAACTCGAACCAGTACAGCACGGCTGCTGCGTTCGGCTCGGCGTCGCCCCGCGGGCCGTGCGCCCAGAACCGCTTGCCGGTCACGATGTCGAGCAGACCGTCGCGGTTCATGTCCACTAGATCGATCGCGTGCAATTGACTGAACTTCACACCGTACCGGTTCTCCTCCGGCTTAGCGTTCATGAACGTGTGTGCGACAAACGTGATGCCGCTGTCCTTCGGCTGGTTTTCGTACCAGCATAGGCCATAGCCGTGCGCGGCGAGCGAGGTGATCACGTCGTTGTCGCCGTCGCCGTCCACATCGTAGGCGTACATCTGCGCACCGCCGCCGGGCGAAAACAGGAACGCATGAAACGTCCACTGCGGATCGTCGTCCAGTGACGCCGGCTGCTCCCACCACCCGTTTTTCTCCATAATATCACGGCGGCCGTCGCCGTTCACGTCGCCCACGCCCATGCCGTGCGTGAAACGCTGCCAACTGCCCTTGGGCGTGCCGCGGTGGACCG
>PVBE012311054.1_pt1 | contig 17978 bp, 18 predicted proteins | sample 1631181 | NCBI WGS metagenome assembly PVBE01 (sample SAMN08397723, study PRJNA350692) | Marine metagenome, whole genome shotgun sequencing project. | isolation source: water | place: Pacific Ocean | collected 2012-04
CAACTCACGCCGGAAAGCCGCCACAACGGGTCGAAATAGCCGATGCGCTCCCGCAGCATACGCCTTTCTATTACCATCCTTCTGATCCTGGGCATCGCCGTAGGGGCCCTGGGATTCAAAGACATCAACATAGACATCCCAGGCTTCCCCAAGATCGAGCGCGACGGCACCGGGCCGTTGGGATTGAAACTAGGTCTTGACCTTCGGGGTGGCGGCCACCTGGTCTACCAGGCCGATACCGGAACAAAATTCGACGTCACATTCTCAGGAGACGTGACGACTGCCGAGATTGCCACAACCCTTGGCGAGCTAACGTTCGGTGACGACGACTTGATGTTGGAAGGCCTGCAGATTGCTCCCATCGGCCCGAACCGGTTCCAGATTCGCACTGACATTCTTGCCGAGGACGATCCCAGGCGCACCGGTCTGAACGAAGCCTTGGCCGAAGCCCACGGCGATATCTCCCTTTTCCGGGCTGACGTCATCGAGGAACCGACGCCAGACCAGATGGAAGGCGTGCTGGATAACATTACCCGTCGTGTTAACCGGTTTGGAACTGAAGAGCCGATCATCCAGATATTTGGCGCTGACCGAATCATCGTCCAGCTTCCTGGGGCCAGCGGTTCTATCACTGAGGTTACCCTGTTAGACCCTACTACAGCCGTGGCTCAAGCGACGGTGGATTCCGCTGACGGGGCAGATCAAGACGCTACGGAGGCTGGAGAGACCGATGCCACGGTCACCATCCCAGCCACGCCTGATGTAACACAGGAGGTCAAATCACCCGACGAGTTGGCGGCTCTTCTGCCGGTGTTATTGACTGAAGCCGGTTACGAAGACTTTGACATAGACATAGAGGACTCGCTGCATTTCACAATCACTTCGAACACGGTGAACTCGGCCACTCAGAGTCGGGCAGCAATCGCGATCAACGAACAGATCGGTACCCTGTTCTCCTTTGGGGTGAACAGTGGCATCGACGCGGCCAAAGAATTGATCGGTCAAACGGCCAGGCTTGAGTTCAAAGAGCGGACCTGTGATTCTGCCCAATGTACCACCTGGACTGACACCGACCTTGGTCTCACCGGTGATGACCTGTCACGGGCTGAAGCAGCCACGGACAACATCGGTGTCGGCTGGGTGATCAACCTGCAGTTCAATGGTCGAGGCTCTGATATCTTCTCAGACTTGACCCGCCGGATTTCCACCACGGAGTCCCAGGCGACCAAACGGATTGCCATCATCATGGATGACCAGCTATTGCTGGCGCCGGTGGCACGAGCCTGGATACGCGACGGGCGGACTCAGATCAGCGGTAACTTCACGAGGGAAGAAGCTCAAACAAGGGCCATCCAACTGGAGTCGGGTCGTTTGCCCGTGCCATTGCGATTGATCCAAGAGAGCGACGTTGACGCTCTGCTGGGCGCTGAATCACTGAAAAACAGCCTGATCGCCGGCTTGGTCGGCATCGGCTTGGTATTCATCTTCATGATCATCTATTACCGGATGGCGGGAGTCGTAGCGGCCTTTGCGCTGTTGTTCTACGCCATCATCGTCTTGGCGATCTTCAAGATGATCCCCATCACCCTGGAGCTAGCCCACATCGGTGGGTTCATCCTCTCCATCGGTATGGCAGTTGACGCAAACATCCTCATATTTGAGCGTATGAAAGAAGAGGTCCGCATCGGTCGTACCCTGGCTTCATCCATGGAAGTCGGGTTCGGTCGGGCGTGGCCAGCAATCAGGGACAGTAACATCTCAACCATGATTACCTGCTTGGTGCTCCTCTGGTTTGGTGATCGCTTGGGCGGCGGCCTGGTCACGGGAGTGGCGATCAGTCTATTCATCGGTGTGGCGGTCAGCATGTTCACCGCGGTGGTGGTGAGCCGCAACCTGCTGCAACTGATGGCCTGGATCGGCTTGGGTGGACGGATAAATCTGTTCACGCCCGAGGCTTTGAATCGCACCGGACCTAATTCGCCGCAGGCCACGGCCCCTAGAGGAGGAATCTAATGCAAGATATCGTTGGCAAAAGGGGCTGGTACTTTCTCTTCTCAGCGTTGGTCATCGTGCCTGGGCTGCTGTCTATGATCTTGTCGCCGGGTTGGATCACCGGAGATTCGGGTCTCAAGGCAGGCATCGACTTCACCAGCGGTTCCGTGATGAATGTCTCCTTCTCCAATCCGGATATCGACGAAGCGGACATTCAGGCACGGATGTCCGAACTTGGCCATGACGAGGCCTTGATACAACGTATCGGCGGCAATAACTTCTTCATCCGTACTGTGGTGTTGAAAGAGGCCATCGGTGACGCACCGTCTGAAAGGGAAACCATTGAGAGAGGCCTGGAGGAATTCTTGGGACTGGAGAGGGACCGTGTCGAGTTTGACACCGTCTCTCCCATAGTCGCCCAGGAGACTGTCAGAACAGCCTTCTATGCCCTGGCTGCGGCCTCGGTGTTCATCCTGTTCTTTGTCTGGTACGCCTTCCGGAGAGTGCCCAAGGCGCACCGGTACGGCGTCAGTGCCATCCTGGCGTTGGTACACGACCTGCTGATAATCTTGGGAATCTTCTCGATATTGGGTCGGGTGATCAACCTTGAAGTGAACTCCATGTTCATAGTGGGGTTGTTGATCGTGGCCGGTTACAGTGTGAACGATACCATCGTGGTGTTTGACCGCATCCGAGAGAACGTATCCCGGCATCCAGATCGAGACCTGGCGCCCATGGTTAACCTGAGCATCATGGAAAGTATGGGCAGGTCGCTCAACACCAGTATCACAACCCTGGTGGTGTTGCTGGCAATGTTATTCATAGGCGGGAACAGCATCAGAGAACTGCTGTTGGTCCTGGCCATCGGAGCGGTCGCCGGAACCTACAGTTCCATCTTCGTCGCCAGCCAGTACCTGGTGATGTGGGATCGGGGCGAGGTCGGTCGGTTCTTCAGGAGAGGGTCTTCTGCGGCGGCCACCTCACTGATGCACCTGATAGGTCGCTAGCAATCAGTTAAGAAAACGAGCAAAAAGGGCCACCTATTCGGTGGCCCTTTTTCTTTTAACTATTGGGAATCAGCATGACTCGGCTCATGGGAGTACGCTCCGAGACCATTTGATAGGCCTCTCCAGCTTGTTCCAGAGGCAATTGAACGTCGATAACTGGCCTCATCTTGCCATCTGCGACCATCTGGCTGGCCAGTTCCACCGTCGCGCGGGAAGCGCCAGACGTGCCCAACACCTGGGCGTCGCGGAAGATAATCTCCGCCGGGTTGACGGTCACGCTTCGACCCTGAATCTCACCCAGCAGCACCAATCTCCCATACTGTGCCAAACATCTGAGTGTCGAAGGGAACAAGGCTGACCCCACGGTGTCTATGACCGCGTTTGCGCCCTCGTCATTGGTCATGGCCATCACCATCTCGGAGAAATCCAGTCCATCGTCGCCGGGCACCTCTGCCGCCAGTACTTCCGTCGCCCCCAGATCAAGGATCAGATCGATCTTGTCTGGAGATGATGACACCGCAAACACCGTAGCCCCGAGAGCGGCCGCAGCCTGCACTGCATGGGCTCCAAGTCCGCCGCCTGCCCCAGTGACCACCACTGTATCTCCCTGGCCCACCATGGCCGTCTCACGAACGGCCTGGAGCGACACACCCATGGGGCAGGCCAGCAATGCCGCGCCCACCGGGTCTATCCCATCCGGAATCTTGACCAGACTGTGTTCGGAGAGAGCCACAAATTCCGCGAAACCGCCGTCGCGGCCATGTCCTATGCCCAGACCTTGGCGGCAGCGGTGCTCGCGTCCATCGGCACAGCGGTCACACTCGCCGCAGGCGTCGGTTAGGATGTTGACCACCCTGTCGCCGGTCTTGAGGTTGGTAACACCGCCGCCGACGTCAGTGACAACGCCTGAAATCTCATGGCCCAAAATGACGTCGGCGGCAACTCCCCGCCTCAGTGTGCCGGCCATGACGGCACGGTCGTGGTGGCAGAACCCGCAGGCGGTTACCTGGACCAGAACCTGGTGGTAGCCCACCTTGGGAGTGGGTACGTCCCTGATCTCCAGTTGTGGAGGGTTGCCGGGTTGTTTCAGATAGAGGGCTTTCATATGCGTGGATTATATTCCTGCAAGCGTATACCGCCAACGTTGCGCTAACGTATAATTGGCCGTGCCTACCCATCCGGCTCAGGCACGGACTATATGGAGAATCCAGGGATAATCCGGGGTATTAAATGAAGATTGGAGCCCATGTATCAACGTCGGGCGGGATCAGCAAGGCGGTGGCCAGAGGCGAGGAGATCGGCTGCGAGGCCATCCAGATATTTGGCTCTTCTCCCCAGACTTGGAGATTCAAGCCCGTGCCGGGAGAAGAGATAGAGCTCTTTAGGCAGGGATTGTCTGATGCCGGGATCGGTCCGGTATTCCTGCATGCCATCTACCTGATAAACCTGGGCACGCCAGACAAAGAAAAACTAAAAAAGGGCATTGATTCCCTGGCCAACTACATGAACTTGGCGGCAGATTTGGGGGCCACCGGTGTGATATTTCACCCTGGCAGCCACGGCGGTCAGGGTTACGAGGCCGTCCTTCCCCAGACGGTGGAGGCCATCAAGATCGTGCTGGATACTGCGCCGGAAGGTCCGGTTCTAGCCGTGGAGAACATGGCTGGTATGGGGCAGCACATCGGAGCGAAGTTCGACGAGCTGGGCGGCATTCTGAAGGCAGTGGACAGTCCCAGGCTCAAGATCTGTCTGGACACCCAACATTCCTTCGCCGCCGGTTACGACCTGACCAACCCAGCCGGCATTCAAGAGATGCTGGACGAGTTGGACGCCGGGCCCGGTAGCGCCAATGTGGCGGCAGTACATGCCAACGACTCCAAGCGCGTCTGCGGTTCTGGAGTCGACCGGCACGACAACATCGGCGAGGGGTTCATCGGGGAAGAGGGGTTTGCCGCCATCATGGCCAACCCAGCCTTCGCGGATGTGCCGTTCCTCCTGGAAGTGCCCGGTTTCGAGGGCAACGGCCCTGACCGGCAGAACATAGACATCCTCAAGAAGATCAGGCAACAAGTGGGACTTTCCAGTTGATCAGCATGACCAACAGGGAGTTTGTGCGTCTGGTGCGCCAGGCTTACGGCGAGATGCCGATTCAGGTCATCCAACGCCTGGAGAACGTGGACGTGGTGGTGGAGGAATGGCCCGGTCCTGATGAACAAGACCTGGTAGGCCATGACGGAACTCTGTTTGGACTCTATACCGGAGTGCCACTAACCGAGCGTGAGGGCGGCGACCCCATGCTCCCCGACCGGATAGCCATCTACCGGCAACCGATCCTGCGGAACTGCTCCAGCCGCACCGAGGCTGAACGCGAGATCAAGATCACCCTTTGGCATGAGATTGGACACTATCTGGGCCTGAGCGAAGAAGCTCTCCACAAGCTGGGTTACGGCTGATGGCCCAACTCTTGAGCCGCGCTGGCCGGGTTTTTGGGACAGGGGCGGGCATCGGACTGTTTCCCGTTGCCCCAGCCACCTGGGCCAGCCTGGCAGCAGTGCTTCTCTACGGATTTTCACCGCTGAAAGAGGACTCGGTAGGGTTTATCTTGCTCTGCGGACTGGGTTTCTTGGTCGGTATCTGGGCTTGCCAGAGCCTCATAACCGAAGGTGATCACGATCCCAAAAGGGCGGTCTGGGATGAGTTCGCCGGTATGTGGATCACCTGCCTGTTCCTGCCCAAGACCTTTGTCTGGTTGGCGTTGGCCTTTGTTGTCTTTAGGGTTCTGGACATCTGGAAACCGTGGCCGATCAGAAAGTTTGAAGCACTCCCAGGTGGTCTGGGGATCATGGCCGATGATGTTGCGGCCGGAGTCGTAGGAGTTGTTGGGCTGAACGTGATCTACAGAGTATTCTTCTAAGCCCGGTCTCGGTTTCGGCGCTCTTCCAGGAAGCCGAGTCTTCGGTTGGGCCGAGCCTGATTCCATTGCCCGCCAAAAAACCCTATGTTATACTCCGACAAGCATTAAACTACCCCGTCTCCAGCTTTGGCTCAGGCTCGAAACCGGAAATCGGGTTAGGATTCTTGCGGGTCACGTTGCCTACCTGTGACGGACTCTCGGACGTAGTCGGTCGAATTGGCCGACAAAAGGAATAGACCCAATATATGGTTGAGTCCAACGAACTACCGGTTGAGCCGACAGGGGAAGCCCCCCAGGCTGCTCCGGCTCCGGCACCCACTCCCGAACCCGCCCCCGCTGCAGCCCCGGCTCCTGAGCCAGTTGTAGCTGAGGCTCCAGCACCAGCCCCCGCACCTGAACCCGCGCCCGCCCCGGCTCCTGCGTCTGTAGCGGAAGCTGCTCCGGCACCAGCTCCCGAGCCCGCTGGAGGCGTCGCCGTAGCCGAGGCACCGGCCCCTGCTCTTGCACCAGCTCCGTTTGTGCGAGAGCACCTAACCATGAAAGCCCTTCTAGAGGCGGGTGTTCACTTCGGGCATCAGACCCGACGGTGGAACCCCACCATGAAGAAGTACATCTTCACCCAGAGAAACGGCATCCACATCATTGATCTGCAACAGACCCTGGGCATGATCAACAATGTCTATCAAGAGATGGTTGACCTGGTTGCCGAGGGTGGCAAGGTCCTGTTCGTGGGAACCAAGCGCCAGGCTCAAGAAGTGATTCAGAGCGAAGCCGAACGCTGCGGCATGTTGTACGTCAACCAACGCTGGTTGGGCGGCACCATGACCAACTTCCAGACCATTCGCACCCGCATCAACTACATGCTGGAACTCCAGCAAAAGCGGGATCAAGGATATTTCCGCCTCCTCCCCAAGAAGGAAGGCGTCAAACTACGTGACACCCTCAACCGCCTAGAGAAATACTTCACAGGCGTGCGCGACATGACAGAAGTCCCCAAGGCCATCTTTGTCATCGACATCGGCCGCGAAGACATCTGTATCGCCGAAGCCCAGCGGATGGGAATCGAGATCTTCGCCATCGTTGACTCGGACTGTGACCCGAACAAAGTAGATCACATCATCCCAGGCAACGATGACGCCGTCCGCTCCATTCGGTTGATCACCAACCGCATGGCCTCTGCGGTACTCGAAGGACTCGCCGAGCGCGAGGCACGGGAACACGCACGGATGGAAGCCATGGCTGAAGTGGACCAGTCCACGTTCATGACCGCCTACGTGACACCTGATGACGATGAAGAGGAAGAAGGGCTGCCAGAGATGGAAGGCCTGGACACCACCACCGTCGCCGAGGTCGCACCGGCAACGGCAGCAGCCGTGACACCGGTGGCCGAACCAGAGGTTGAAGAAACACCGGCCGTCGCAGAAGCGCCCGCCGCTGTGGAAGAAGCCCCAGCGCCAGAACCGGTCGCTGAAGCTCCTGCCCCCGAGCCGGAAGCGCCTGCGGAAGAAGCCGCAGAGTAGTAACCAAGTAATCTTCGAGAAACAGCCGGAGCATTTGACTCCGGCGTTCTCTATCCACGGCCAGATACTGGCCGGTTAATAGGAGCAGTCAATTGGCTGTTAGTGCAGAACAAGTCCGATCCCTTCGCGACCAGACCGGCGCTGGGATCATGGACTGCAAAGTTGCCTTGGAAGCATCTGACGGCGATATCGAAAAAGCTATCGTCGCCCTTCGAGAGAAGGGTTTGGCCAGCGCGGCAAAGCGGGTGGGCCGTGACACCAACGAAGGTGTCATCGAGACTTACATCCACACTGGTGGACGGGTTGGAGCCTTGGTAGAACTTGGCTGCGAGACCGACTTCGTTGCCCGAACTGAAGAATTCCAAAAATTGGCCCACGACATTGCCCTGCAGGTCGCGGCCATGGATCCGGTCTACGTCGACGTGGACGAGATCGAAGAAGGGGATGACCGTCCCCAAGCCCAGATCGCGCTGATGCTTCAGCCCTTCATCAAGAACAACTCTGCATCCGTCGGAGAGATGGTCAAAGAGCTGGCAGGAAAGGTTGGAGAGAATATCAAAGTGGTCAGATTCACCCGATTAGCCGTCGGCGAATAGTCCAACACCAGGTATGCCAGAAACCAAATACCGTCGCGTAATGCTCAAGATCAGCGGCGAGTCTCTCAAGGGAGACACACCGTTCGGTATTGACCCCCCCGCAGTGAACTACCTGGCATCCCAGATTGGTGAAGCCGCCAAGCTGGGCGTCGAGATTGCCGTGGTCATGGGCGGTGGCAACATCTGGCGAGGTGAAGCCGCAGAGTCCCGGGGAATGGACCGGGCGACCGCCGACTACGCGGGCATGTTGGCCACCATGATCAACGCACTGGCCCTACAGGACGGCCTGGAGCAGCAAGGGGTCGATGTCCGCACCCAGAGCGCACTGCAGATGCAGGCCGTGGCCGAGCCATATATCAGACGCCGCGCCATCCGGCACCTTGAAAAACACAGGGTTGTCCTCTTTGCCGCAGGTACCGGGAACCCCTATATGACCACCGATACCGCATCGGCGCTGCGGGCCCTGGAAATCAGCGCTGATGTCCTGCTGATGGCCAAGAACAACGTGGACGGAGTCTATGATTCCGACCCGAACACTAACCCAGATGCCATCAGGTTCGGCACCCTAGATTACATGGACGCCCTGAACAAGCGTTTGGCGGTGATGGATTCCACTGCCCTCTCGCTCTGTATGGATAATAAACTGCCGATAGTAGTCTTCAATGTCTTTGAACCGGGGACCATTGGCAATATACTTAACGGGCAGACCGTGGGCACACTAATCTCTGGGAGGGACTGATTATGCCTCCAAAAGGCGACGACGACTTAACCCCTGAAGAGGTACTCTCTGACACGTCCACCAAGATGGACCGTGCGATTGACGCCTTCAAGCGGGATTTGACCCAACTTCGCACCGGCCGTGCGACCTCGGCGATGGTGGAGAATGTTGAGGTTGATTACTACGGGAACATGACGCCGTTGAAACAGATCGCGTCCATCACCGTTCCCGACTCACGGGCCATAATGATCCAACCCTGGGACGCTGGATCGATGCGGGAGATCGAAAAGAGCCTGATGGCCTCCGAGATGGGTTTCAACCCCTCCAACGATGGAGCAGTGATCACGGTTCCTATTCCCCAGTTGACCCAGGAGCGCCGTCTGGAGATGGTCAAGCTGCTTAAACGCAAGATCGAAGATGGAAAGGTTTCCATCAGGAACGTGCGCCGAGACAGCTTGGAGAGCCTTCGAAAACTGGAGAAAGATAAGTCTATCTCCCAGGACGATGGCCGACGCGCTCAGGATCAACTGCAAAAGACCACCGATGGCTTTACCAAACAGATAGACGAGACAGGTTCCGCCAAAGAGGCGGAAATCCTCCAGGTCTAACTCCGTGCAGGTAGAGTCTCCTCCGCCCAACCCGCCCGCCGCAGGCGGCAACATTCCAAACCATGTTGCTTTCATCATGGATGGAAACGGTCGGTGGGCGCAGAAGCAGGGACTTCCACGCGTCGCCGGTCACGAGGTCGGTGTGCAGTGTATCCAGGGTGTATTGGAAACCCTGGGGCCATTGGGGGTTAAGTTTGTCACCCTCTATGCCTTCTCAACTGAGAACTGGGGCCGTCCTCAGGACGAGGTAGACGGCATCATGGATGTCTTCTCCGAGGCGGTGGCCAGCCAGACCCAGGCTCTCCACGAGAAAAACGTCCGTATCGTCCACGTGGGCCGGACAGAGAACCTGCACCCAGACCTGAGAGACGCCGTGGCTGAGGCGCAGCGTCTGACTGGAGACAACACCGGCATCACCCTAAACGTGGCCTTCGATTACGGCGGACGGGCTGAGATTCTGGAAGCCGTCCGGCGGATAATCAAAGATGGGGTCAATCCAGACACCATCGATGAAGAACTCTTCAGCCAGTATCTCTTTACTGCCCACTGCCCTGACCCTGATTTGATCTTCCGGACTGGGGGAGAGCAGCGCATCAGCAACTTCCTGCTGTGGCAGTCGGCTTACAGCGAGATGTATCACACTCCTACCCTCTGGCCCGACCTGAAATCGGATGAGCTTACTGAGGTCCTGCAGTCATTTGGCAGTCGCCGCCGCCGCTACGGTGCGCTCAACCCAGAAGACCAATTCCCCGACGACGCCACAGAATCCATAACGTCCCAAGAGTAGAGAGACTTCTTGCTCCAGCGGTCGCTAACTGCGTTGGTTGGAATCCCCGTTCTGGTGGGCGCCATCATCCTCGGTGCCCCCTGGCTGACTGCGTTGGTGTTGGTTGCGGGCGTGGTCGCAATCTGGGAATTCTACCGAATGACCCCCGCCAGCGTTGGCCCTCTGCCCTTCATTCTGGGCGCTGCGTGGGTGCTGTCCCTGTTGTCTGGAGCGCAGGCTGCATCGGGCCGCGATAACTTCCTGATCATCTCCGGTGGCATCATAGCCACCGGTTCCTTCGCCGCACTTCTTTGGTTCATCGCCTACCACCGACCCCAAGATTCAGCCAAGAGGCAGGACTACCTAGTCGGGTTCGCCTATCTGATTCTCGGGCCGATCTACGTTGGTTTTCTGTTAAGTCACACCTTGATGCTCCGAGAGATTTCCGTCCCAGGTCTCTTTGAAGGTTCCTCGACGAACATTGGAATTGATTGGCTTCTCTTTGCCCTCCTGGTGACCTTCGCCGTTGATACCGGCGCATACATGGTGGGGCGGGCAGTTGGGAGACACGCCATGGCGCCAAGCATCAGTCCCAACAAGACCTGGGAAGGGAGTGTGGGCGGGTTTGTCTCTGCTGTGGTTGCCGCCCTGGTGCTGGGTCAGGTGCTGGGCTTGAATATCGCTGTCTGGCAGCAGGCCGTGATTGGAGCAGTGGTGGGCGTGGTTGCCCAGTGGGGAGACCTGCTGGAGTCCAAGTTGAAGCGAATCGCCGACGTTAAGGACGCTGGTAGTATAATCCCTGGGCACGGTGGGCTTTTGGACCGTTTGGACAGTCTGCTTTTCACTTTGCCTGCCGTTTATTATTTGATAGTCACGGTGTTCGTTCCCTAAATCCCGAACGCCCAACTGGTGAGTTGTCTAGAAGATGAAGAGAATCGTTGTATTGGGCTCCACCGGCTCCATTGGCCGCCAAACCCTGGACATCGTCCGGTCTTTTCCGGAGGAGTTTGAGGTTATAGGCCTGGCCGCCGGAAATAACCTTGATCTCTTCAAAGAACAGGTCAAGGAGTTCAGCCCCAAGCACATATGCTGTATCAACCCACCGGCGGACGCCTTTCCTGGGCGGGAATTCACCCCCATGGAAGAGATGGTGGCCCTGGATAACGTAGACCAGGTGATGGTGGCGCTCATGGGCAGCGTTGGTCTGGTGCCAACACTTAACGCCCTCAAAGCGGGCAAGTCTGTGGCTCTTTCCAACAAAGAACCCATCGTCATGGCCGGTGGTCTGATCAAAGAGTACGCCGCCGGCTACGGCGGTGAGGTGCTACCCGTGGACAGCGAACCCAGCGCCATCTGGCAATGCCTGCGTGGCGAGGACAACGAGATACTCCGGTTGTTGATCACCGCATCTGGTGGGCCGTTTCGCACCACCCCGTTGGATGAGATGGCTTCTGTCACGCCAGAGAAGGCGTTGCGACATCCAACCTGGCAGATGGGCAAGAAAATAACGATTGACTCTGCTACGCTTATGAATAAGGCGTTTGAAGTAATCGAGACCCATTGGTTATTCAGCGTGCCCTGGGAACAGATCGAAGTGGTGGTCCATCCCCAGAGCACTATCCATTCCATGGTCGAGTTTGCTGACGGCTCGGTGAAGGCGCAGATGGGGCCTCCGGACATGCGGCTGCCCATTCAGTATGCGCTCTTCTATCCGAAACGACTGCCAAACACGATGATTCCCAGGCTGGATATCTCGAAACCGCATTCGCTGACCTTTGATCCGCTGGAACCAGGGAGGTTTCCCTGCTTTGAACTGGCCATCGAAGCCGGCAAGAAGGGCGGCACCCTCCCGGCGGTGCTGAGCGCGGCCGATGAAGTGGCTGTACAGGCGTTCTTGGATTCCAAGATCGGCTTCATGGAGATTCCAAAGGTCATCGAAAGAGTCCTGTCGGAACATGATTCTCTGGTCGGAGACAAGGCCGAGGATTTCCTGACCGCAGACCGGTGGGCCACGGGACGAACAACTGAACTAACTGGCGGCTAAAGATCCTCCGCGGTCTTTGGACCGTAATATCTACCGCATAAGTTTGATAAAGGCCTGGCCCGAATCTCTGGGTCATAACTAAAGAATGGAAACAGTCCTCATAGCCGTCGGCTCTCTGGTGCCGTTGTTGATCCTTCTGGTGGTCATCCACGAGTTTGGCCACTTTGCCACCGCCCGCGCCATGGGCGTAAAGGTGCTGGAATTCGGTGTTGGTTTCCCTCCACGCGCCTTTGGTATCTACACTGGAAACACCCCGGTCCTGATTGACGGTTCAACCCGGTACGTGGGGTTCACCGGCTTTGAAGATTTAAGCCGTGGCCTAAAGGTGAAAGTCAGTTCCATGGAGGACGCCCAGGGCAACCTGGTGGCCCGGGTGATTGAACTGAGCAGGAAGCTGGCCAAGGGTGAAGGACCTCCGGAAGAGGCCGAAGAACGCCCCGGCGAAGAAGACCTCCTGAAGCACGAGGGCAAGATTCGCTCGGTTGGCGACGGTTCTATCGTACTGGCCGACATGATGTACTCCGTGAACTGGGCCCCCATCGGCGGGTTCGTGCGTCTGGCTGGTGAAGCCAACCCCAACGTGCCCCGCAGCCTGGCTGGCAAGGGGCCGGGCACCCGGTTCCTGGTATTGATAGCCGGTCCCTTTATGAACGCCATCTTGCCCCTGCTCATCTTCACCGTGGTGTTGATGATTCCCCAGGAAGTGGCCGTGGGTCAGTTGGTCATCGACCAGGTCAGCGAGAACTCGGCGGCCGCAGCAGCTCAGGTGCAGCCGGAAGACCGGATCATCGAAGCCAACGGCAGTGTGATTGAGAACCGTCTGGATTTCACCCGTGAGATCAACCTGAACGGCGGCTCGGTGATGTCCATGCTCGTCGAGCGTGATAATCAGGAGTTGGTGCTTCAGGTAAGGCCCAGGTTCGATACGGAGTCTGCCAGGTGGCTGGTGGGCGTGATTCCGCGCCTGGATAATGTTGAGATCGTCAAACGCTCTGACCCCATCTGGGAAGCTATCCCCAACAGTTTTGTGAACACGTGGGAAATGTTGGTGCTGGTCAAGCAATCGCTGGGCGGCGCATTTGGTGAGGGCTCGTCTCCCGAGTTCTCCGGCCCCATCGGGATTGCCCAGGTCACCGGCGAGATCACCCAGGATAGTGGGTTGATCGGCTGGTTGGGCGTTGGAATACTGCTCAGCCTGAACCTGGCCATCCTGAACGTGCTGCCCATACCCATGCTCGACGGCGGGCGGCTATTCTTTGTGGGGCTGGAATGGGTGCGTCGAGGCAAGAAGATACCGCCCAAGAAAGAAGGCATGGTCCACTTGATCGGCTTTGCCGTGCTGATGGGCGGCATCGTGCTGGTCAGCGTCAACGATGTCAGCCGCCTGCTAGATGGTCGTAGTTTCTTAGGCTAAGCAGGTTGTTGGGTTAAGTTGTCGCTATCGCCCTCGGCTGACTGTGGCACCTTTTTCCCCATTCGTGTACCATGATTCTGCCTCTCTGCCCAATGGCGGAGGCTGCCTTTTCAGGCGTGGAATCGTGGTAATTTAACCCCTTTTATTTAGTGTCTTCGTACTGGGGTTGGGGAAAGAGCGAAATGAGTAATCGTAGAGCAACCAAGCCGGTCTACGTGGGCGGCGTTAAGATAGGCGGCGGAGCGGACGTAACTGTACAATCCATGACCAAAACCGACACCCGAGACGTGAAGGCAACGGTCAAGCAGATCCATGAACTGGAAGAAGCAGGCTGCGAACTGATCCGGAGCGCCGTGCCCGATGCCGATGCCGCGGAGGCCATGGCCGAGATCAAGAATCAGATTCATATCCCGCTCATCGCCGATATCCACTTTCACTACCAACTGGCCCTAAAATGTCTTGAAGGCGGCGTCGATTGTCTCCGCCTGAACCCCGGCAACCTCCGCAATGAAGACCAGGTGCGCGAGGTCGTGCGTGCGGCCAAAGAGCGCAACGTGCCAATACGCATCGGCGTGAACTTTGGCAGTTTGCCTCCAGTGGGCGGCATCGGCCGAACTAGAGGTTTCTCCCGTCACATGGACCTGGTGAACCAGCTACCCAAAGCTGGAGAGGCCCAGGCTGGCGACTACAGTGTCGTCGACCACATGGTGGCGACTGCATTGTGGGAGATCAGCCTGCTGGAAGACCAGGATTTTGACCAGATAAAGATATCCATGAAGGCGTTTGACGTACCCACCACGGTGGAGGCGTACACCCGCCTGGCCGGCATGATGCCATATCCTTTGCACCTGGGCATCACCGAGGCCGGAACACCTATGGCCGGTTCCATACGCACCTCGGTTGGCTTGGGCGTGCTGCTCTACAACGGCATCGGAGACACCATCAGGGTGTCTTTGAGTGGCCCATCTACCCAAGAGGTTGAGGCGGGATTCGAGATACTTAAATCCCTCAATATGCGTAAGAAGGGATCAGTTCTGGTGGCCTGTCCCAGTTGTGGTCGGGCCGACGTTGACGTGGTGAAGTTGGCTAACGAGGTCGATGCTCTGCTCAAGAAGGGCAACAAAGAGATCACCGTGGCCGTCATGGGCTGCGAGGTCAACGGCCCCGGTGAAGCCAAAGACGCCGATGTCGGAATCGCGGCTGGCGCTGGCCGCGCGGTCATCTTCCGCAAGGGAGAGAAGGTCCGTGTGGTGCCCGAGGCCGAGATGTTGACTGCTTTGATGGAAGAGGTGGAGAACACGCCCGTCCCCGCAGCCGATTAACACATTAAACGCCCAGTGATTCAAGGCTGACTTAAAACACAGTCGCTATAATAGTTTGGCTCCGTGGAAACGGAGCCAAACTAGCTTTTACCCAATTTTCTAATAGAGGCATTACTCAGACATGAGATTCTCCCGGATGGTCTCCAAAACTCTACGAGATGACCCGCCCGACGCAGAAACAGCCAGCCACCGGTTGATGCTCCGTGCCGGGCTGATCCACCAGGTGGCCGCTGGCGTATATTCCTACCTGCCAATGGCTCTGCGCTCGTTGCGCAAGATCGAGAACATCATTCGGGAAGAGATCGACGCTGCCGGTGGGCAAGAACTGATGATGCCCGCGCTGCAACCCCAGGAACTCTGGGATCAGACGGGACGCAAAGAAGCCTTTGGCGACAACATGTTCGTCCTGAATGATCGCCACGGCCGTAATCTGGTACTCGCTCCCACCCACGAGGAAGTGATCACAAACCTGGTCAAAGCCAATGTCCAGAGTTACCGAGACCTGCCTCAGATTTTGTATCAGATTCAGACCAAGTTCCGGGACGAAGCCCGCCCTAGAGCCGGATTGGTGCGGGTGCGGGAATTCGATATGAAGGACGCCTACAGCTTCAACGCCGATGAGGAGAGCCTGGACGAGAGTTATCAGGCCATGGCCCAGGCCTACCGCAACATCTTCCGGCGTTGCGGCCTGCCGGTGTTGATGGCAGAGGCCGACAGCGGTGCCATCGGCGGCAAGGACTCCCACGAGTTCCTGCTGGCCACAGAGACCGGAGAAGACACAGTTATCACCTGTAACTCTTGCTCGTACACCGCCAATGCTGAGAAAGCAGAATCGACCATCCCAGAGCTTCCTTCTGAACCGGCACAGGCCTTGGAAGAGGTGGCGACGCCTGGGATCAAGACCATTGCCGCTCTGGCACAGTTTCTGGCTGTACCAGAATCCAAGACCCTGAAGGCCGTGTTCTATATGGCAGACGGCGAGCCCGTGTTCGTCACCATTAGGGGCGATTTGGACGTCAACGAGACCAAGCTCAAGAATGCTCTCCACGTCACCGACCTGCGCATGGCCGATGGTGAAGAGGCCAGAGGCGCTGGACTGGTGGCTGGTTCCGCTTCAGCCATCGGGTTGGACGACATCAAGAAGGTGGTGGACTCCTCGGTTACCAACGGGAACAACTTCATCGCGGGCGCAAACAAGCAGGACCTGCATTTCAAAGGCGCAAATTACCCCCGGGACTTCCAAGCAGACATCGTGGCCGACATCTCCCTTGCCCAACCTGGGCAGCTCTGCCCCCGCTGTGGACACGCTCTGGAGTCCACGAAGGGAATCGAAGTTGGTCACATCTTCAAGCTGGGGACTTTCTTCAGCGAGTCGCTGGGTGCGGACTTCCTGGATGCCGAAGGGCAACAGCATCCCATCATCATGGGGTGTTACGGAATTGGGGTGGGGCGGCTGCTGGCCGCGGCCATCGAGCAGAACAACGACGATTACGGGATCGTGTTCCCAGCCCCGGTGGCTCCCTACCAGGCACATATGGTGGCCCTGAACATCAATAACGAGGAAGTGGCTGAGGCCGCCGAGAAACTCTACAAAGACCTGGGTTCAGCCGGCGTGGAAGTGCTCTTCGACGACCGGGAAGACGCTGCCGCGGGTGTGAAGTTCAACGATGCCGACCTGATTGGCCTGCCGGTGCGGCTGGTGGTCAGTCCACGCAACTTGAAAGACGGCATGGTGGAGATCAAGGGCCGAACAGACTCCGAGGCTGGAAGCGTTCCCCTGGACGGCGTAGTAGCGGCGGTTCAAGAGCGGTTGGCTGGGTTGGCAAGCTAGGCTTTAGCTGCTGGCCCCTGGTCCGGCTTCCATACAGGAAGACAGATACTTCAGGTTCTCTATCAGGGCTGGAGCGATGGTCCCCTTGTGAGAACTGGAGAGCAACAGCAACAGGCGCAACTGCGCCGCCAGATCCGCGGCCAAGGCCCGTTTGGCCTCCGCCACAGTATCCCCTTCCACCGGCACCCTGATGCCTGAGAGCGGCATCTGCGTCCGTGATTCGGCGGCCCAGTATTTGTCGAGGCTGTCGAGGATCACTATGGGCATCTCTTTGTTCAGGACGAAGTTGGCGTCTGGCGCGCTGTCGGACGGGCGCAGGATGTCGATCAACACCCGTGTGGACTCGGAATGGCTGATGTGAAAGACGGCCGCGTTGGGCTGGCTGGCCGAAATACATTTCCAGTTCCAGTTTTCCGGCTCTGCGTGGTCGGAGCCGGGTTCGATCTTGATCGGTGTGGCGATGTCCTCGGCTAGGGGGCGATCCTCATCAGCCATGGGCGTGCTCGTCCCCTTCCTCGCCGTTCAGGTCCCAGGCCGCATATACCTGGTCGGGCAGGGTGATTGGGCCGACGGCGTCCTCGTACTCCTTTACGTGCTTAGTGGTAAGGAGTGCGATGGCCTTCAGCATCTGGGGGCTGACCTTGATCCTGGCCCGAAGGATTGGTTCCCGTTCCTCCATCTGCTCACCAAAGAACAAAACGGCGGAATACAGGCTGCTGAAGATGTGCATGGAATCGCTGTAAAAGGTGATGGGATCCAGAGAGGCATCTTGGGCGGTGCTGCCCTCAGTTGTCCCTTCACTACTGGTAACGCCTGGGTTGACGTACGAATCCTCGTTGGGTACCTGGTCATCTGGTGGTACGTAGGGCCGTTGAATGATGGGCATGGTGCCTCCGGATTTAACGGGTTCTGTCGATCTTGACTCTGGGTCGATCGATCTCACCGGTAATTTTTGGGTTCAGATTACGGGTCTGGAACGCGCCTTATTATACACGGCTGTCCCAGCCAGGATTCTTAAATCTGGATTCGCTGCACCAAATCGGTTTTAGGTGCATCAAAAATCTTTAAAGAACAAACGGCCAAAGAACCAAGACTAACAAGGGCGAGCGCAAGAATGTCAGAGATCACCGACTTCAGAAAAGCAAAAGACCAATACTTTGGGGAAGACAGTAAATCGCCCTTAACTCCGGAGCAACGGAAGCGGTTCAGAGGGTTGAGGTATTTTGAGGAAAACGAAGCTCTACAG
>PVBE012225396.1_pt1 | contig 17977 bp, 20 predicted proteins | sample 1631181 | NCBI WGS metagenome assembly PVBE01 (sample SAMN08397723, study PRJNA350692) | Marine metagenome, whole genome shotgun sequencing project. | isolation source: water | place: Pacific Ocean | collected 2012-04
ACAACTCCAACATTTCTTTTTCTACATAAATCTAAATTTACAGAATCAACTCCGTGTCCTCGATGAACTACCCATTCCAAATTTGGATATTTTTCTAATGTGGTTTTACCTACCTTACTGAACTTGGTTGATATCACTTTGATATCTTGAAATGGTAAATTGGGTTTTTCCATAGCACCGAGTACGTAGGCATTAGGAATATAATTCTCAACGCCCACTAGATCAGATTTATCTTTTAACAGAATATCCATTAAACAGATTTACTCCCAAAAGTCTTTTTTGTCTTGAATTTCTTCTAACACTTCAGCCTCATAAACAGCTTCTCTATCATTCTTCCAATTGTTGTAAGTATCACTCGTTAATTCACATTTATCCAAATCCTTTACACCTTTGTTTTCAGAGTAAGGTGGGATATGGTCTACCTGAATATCAGTACTCATAACATCCATCAAAGGTAATGTAACATAATCATCCTCAGTACCGTACTTTAATATGAATGGATCCTCAGGATAAATATCAGAGAATCTGATTGGTTCATCATTTTTATTATAGACCTCTCCATTGATTCTTACTCTACGAGAATCTCTCTTAACAATATAAGAAACTTCAGAAGAATTAAAAGTTCTTTTAGCTGGAATAACAACACCATCTTCATCTTGAAGTAATTCAAAAAACATATTGTTCCATATATCTAAAAGAACTAAACCTTGTTTTTTACTAGTGTAAATAGTACCAAATTTTGATTCGTCAAAAGTATCCAAAGGTGTTAGTTTGGAATTGTCTGATTTAAAATAACCAGTATTACCTTGCATACCACTTTTAAGCTCACTAAAAGTTAAAGGTCCTGAATCACTTCGGTAACCATAATTAACAGATTTATCATCTAACATAATGTGAGTGTTTAAAACTAATTCATAAAGTTTTGTATGTAAAAGTTTACCCTTTAAAGTTAATGTTAATGGTGAGTTTAAATATTTCAAACAAGTGTAGAACACTAACATTTTCCAAGTTTGACTATCTTGTACTTTTTGTGTTTTCGTTTTATAAACATACATTACATTCAAAAACAATTCCCAAACTTTATCAAAAGTAACTTTTCCAACTTTTTGAATTTTTAATGATTTTTCAAAGTGTTGTTTTACCCAATCCTTATAACCGATGTATTTATTACAATACAAAGAATAAGCATCTAATGTTACTTCTCTATCTTGATATAAAACTCGTTTATCAAATTTAAACATTACAGGTATAACTTTTCGAGCCAAATCAGATTTGGTTTCTTTGTAAATCAGAGAAGTTATTGGGGATTCCCAACCAATCAACTCCATCAAAGGTGTATCTTTCATGTTGTTCTTTTCATTACGATACAATTCGGTTTTGAAAGATTTGGTTACATACTTAGTCCAAACTTTAACCTCTACAAAAAACTTTTCTTTTAACTGATTATACTGTCCATCTAAAACAGATTGAGCGTAAATAGTAGGAATAGCATATAAAGAACGATTCTTTCCAACTATAACAAAATATCTATGACCTTTACCATCTTGATAAAAAGATTTCCAATATTCAATTTCTGATTCAATTTCTTCTTTACAATCTTCCCAATCAATATCTTTTAATAATTCTTCAAAAGATTCAATATTTGACTTTAAATCAATCAAACCAATGATTCCAATATGAGAACCATTTAGAACACTTTTTTTATATGATAAAACTCTCCAGGGTTCTGTAATCCAAACAATACCTCTATCAGATTCATCATCATAAGCCATACATACTTTATTTAAATCTTCAGATAAGGCATCTTCAGAATTCCTAATATCACAATATGATGGTATATCATCAACAACTAATTTACCTTTTATTTGTTTTCCATACTTAGACAAAAATTTATCTATGGTAATCATATTTGTCTTTACAGGATAAGAATCAGGTGATGTGGTGGCATTTCTTACTGTTTTGATTCTACCATTTAATACTTTCATTTGTTATTCCTTATTTTTCAATTGTTTAATTTTCTCACCCATTTAACCCCATAATATACGAATAAAATGGTATACAAGTCAAGCTATTTTTCAATTATTATTTTTTCTATTCTACCTCGATTGTGTCCAATGTGCCGTTTGATAAACTTATCTGGTACAATATGATTCACAAAAAGGTTTTCGAAGTAATCTTCTATTTTTTCTTTTTCATTTTTTAAATATGCTGTATGACATCCTATTTGAAATGTTTTCTTAGGCCTCCAAAGTAAATCATCAGATATATCGCCCTCAAATGCCTTTCTCAAAATATATTTCATAACATTTCCTTTACCATCTTTTTCATCTCTATATCTTGTTGGTATTCGTAAACCAAAATCAATAACTTCTTTATTCATAAATGGTGTTCTTAACTCTACCTTACCACCATACATCATAACTTTGTTCGTTCTAATTAAATTATTTTTATGTAACTTGTCTAATAAATTAACTCTTTTTTGATGATACCAAATTGGTTTTCTCCAACAAAATCTGTATACATCTCCGTAAGAAGCAAATATCTCATCCGCTCCCTCACCACCAAATACAACTTTAAATCCTTTATCACGAATCTCCCACGATAAAAATAGTTGTGCTACTGCCGGTGATACTTGTGTCCACTTGTGAGTTTCTGCTGCCCATATAGATTCTTCCAAATAACTTTCAATGTCATCTTGATTAACATTTACCTCATGCAACTTAATACCGAATTCTTTAGCGGCTACTCTCGCAAAATATAAATCGTCTTTCAAATTTGATTGTCTTTTTTGATTTACGTTTACAACAAACGCCTCTACATTAGGATATATCTGTGATAGCAGATAAGTGATGATAGTGGAATCAATACCACCACTTAATATGGTACATATTGGAACATCACTTATTAGTTCCTCGTCCACAGCCCTTTCTAATCTTTTACGAAATCCCTTTGTATAAAACTCTTCTCCTTTATCTTCCCCATCATATATTTTAAATTCAGCATCAGTTCTTGGATAATAAGTTTTTTCTTTGTTATCAAATGGGTTTGGTTTAAAATCGAACCACCGAACTTCATTCTCTGTATAGATGGAATGGTTTCCATCTTTATCAAGTAGATGCTTGCTTATCTCTAATTTTATGTATGTTCCAGGAGGAACTGTCTTTATTACCTCTTTATCTTTATAGTTCGCGGATTTAAACCTAGAACCTTTATCAATATTATAATATTCCGTTTTGAGTGATTGTTCAATGCCTTTTATTTCACTTGAAAAAACTAATTTGCCTTCTTTTGTTAATAAATAATAAAATGGTAATCTACCTATAAAATCTCTACCCAAAATAACTTCATTTTTTTTCTTATCATAAAAAGCAAAACAAAACATTCCTTCAAGTTCTTTCATTGACTCTTTTAAATTATCCTTATTGTCAATTAAATAATACAACAACAATTCTGTATCAGACCGTTCTGTTTTAAAATTATATTTTTGTCTTAGCGGTTTATTAAATCTAGTAAATGTAGATTTCCATAACTCCCCATTAAACGCTAGAAAATATCTATCGTCATCTGACCTCATAGGTTGATTGGCTATTTCCGACAAATCTTGGATTGACAATCTATTATGAGAAAGATAAAAATCGTTTTCTGGAAAATGAAAAATAGTATTTCCATCCGTACCTCTGTGCATCATAGAAGTTAATCCTTTTTCCATTTCTTCTAAATTCACAAAGGCGTTACCACCTAATATTCCACACATTATAATATCCTATGGTTTATAAAATACAAAAATTGGTTCATACTTTAAATAAGTTCCATTAACTTTAACTGAATTTTTAACATTACTTTGATCAACTCCTACCATTGATGTCATTAACATTTTTAATTTACCTTTATATTCTCCACCAAGTGATTCAATAATATCAATACTATCTTGTTCTAACGAATAGTATTTCTTAGCCCCCACTTTAATATCTGCTATATTCCAAAGAATATATCTATCAGACCGAAGATATTCATATGCAGTTTCTAGAGTTGGTCTAAGAAAATTATCTCTCCAATCTTCATATTGTGGATAGGCTTTAAATGATTGTTCAGTATCATCAGAATATTGTTCTCTATCAAAATATGGTGGACTTGTAAATACTAAATCAAGTTTACCTTTATATTGTTGAAAATCAGGATTGTTTCCTATAAATTCTGAACCATCTTGGAAAACATGATATGTATTTTTTTCTTCTTCCCAAAATGGATTTGTTTCTAATGCCTCATTATTAAAAAAGTCTGCTACATATTCATACCTTGTCTTACCTAACTCATCTATGTAATTGTCCGTATTAGGGTCTGTACCAATATAATGAATTCGTTTGAGTGATGACATAGCTCCCAAAATACGACCACCCCAGCCTGCTGATGGGTCATACATATTGAGCACGTCTTGTGATATATGTTCTGTATATTTTTCATACAAATACCTCGCTGTTAATGCTGGAAAATTCACTGCTGGTTGTCCAAGTCCTAAACGGAATGCTTGAATACCAACAGGAAAAATCTTTTGTCCCAATTTAAATTCTCTAATATAGTATGTATATTTTTCATCATCTAACTTATCAATGTCTGGTAAATTAGTCATATGTTTTTTATAAAGTAAATTTATATTAAACAGTTCTTTAATTTTATCTGAAGTTAAAGTTAAATGTTCTGGATTTTTTACTTTTGTTTGTTGGACTACAAAGAAATGGTTATCTTGATTTTTCTGTATCCATTCTATTTCGTTGTCCGTCCCTTCAATGCACTTAGACCACGAATACATACTATCTCGTTTAAAAGTTCGTCTAATAATTTTATGAAATTTATCTTTATATCCATCTGTAAAATAATCATAAATCGATGTGGCGTTTTTCTTAACACCAATCTTAGTTTTCAACATCGTTGGAAAGAATTGATTTACAGATGAAGCGAATTTATTATAATTCCGAATAACATCAAACTTGCCAGTATCATCGTCTTTAACTAAAAATTTTTGTATATTATAATCCCTTAATTTTTTAAAATTCTGAATAATACTAGATGTATTTTGTCCAATAGTAGGCGGAATGTCAAACGAGTCCCACTCATATAGAACAAATTCTCTTAACTCATTTATCCAAGTTGTAGTTTGATCATCATCCATCCACAACAATTCTTCAAACGTTATATTAACTTCTGATTCTAATAACTTACTTTTTTCGTAATAAAACTTTTTTACCACTTAATAAAACCTTCTAAATAATGGGGACCTGTTGCAAGGCCCCCATTTGATCGAATAACAATTAACAACTATTTAATTGCGTCGCGTACACTGTACAAACCAAACGCTACTAAAATAGTGTAAATCCATTCTGGAACAACATAACCAACAGCTGCTGCAACACCAAGTGCTCCAGTTGCTATTGCCGTTCCTACGGTTTTACTCTTATACCATTCTTTATTCATAGTATTTCTCCTTGTTATGTTACTTCCAAAATGATAGCAATACTAACAAAGCTAACAAGCCAGCGAATCCGCCGTCTAGAAAACTCTGAATTAATGCCGTCACATTTGCCACTACATCTGCACCGAAAACGTTGCCGCCCGTTAATATTCCTACGAATATACTTAGGACTATTAAGCTAGTAACTACACTAACTAAACTTTCAGCGCCATCAGTAATAGATGAAACTATACTTTTAACATTCATGTTATTTTCTCCATATTGTTATTAACTACTGTTCATTTGACAATTTAAAATTCAAATTGCCCTTTTAGTGGAACATCTTATACAACACTTTTCACCGGTCCCACAATCGATAATAAGTATAATTGTTAATAATTTTTTCTATTTTTTGTGGACCTGCGGGGTATCGAACCCCGGTCCGGTCTGCTTTTATTAGTACAATCATTCACAGCTTAGTCGGTTTCCATTGGTAGTAACCGACAAACAACCATACGGATTCCTTTTACACAGAACATATCCCTTAACTGAATTTTAGTTATACTCCAAATATTAATGAGTTGGTGTTTAACTTATTTTATGCTCGGGTGTTAAACAACCCAAGAACTTATGCGTTAGCGTAAGTTGGTTCGTAATCTGAAACGGGTTCAACGAAATCGTTGGACACCATTTCTGATGTGGCTAAATGCCAATCAATTACTAACCCGTCAAGCGAGTTATCGCCAATTAGGTTAATGAACCTTTTGTATCGAGTCTTGCTCAAACTCAGCTGCACTATACTATTAAATAACACCCGTCGAATCCAATCAGGCCCATATCTATGCTTTTGCAATAGGTAAACCATCAATATCAACTGAATTGATATAATTCTCAAGTTCTCCTGCTATTTTTTTCATGTGTTCTATATCTTTTGCCATACTAGCTTTATATGAATCATAACCTTTTTCCATAGTATGTCTATTCTTTTTAGACATTTTTGTAACTAATTTAAATAATTTTCGTTTAGATACTATACCAGACTCTTCTAAAACTTCTGCTACAACACGCACAAATGATAACATCATATTAACATCGCGTGTCAATAAACGAACATGCTCGTCCATATAAACAAAACTTTCATCTAAGGAAACAATATGAGCTATCAACTGATCAAGCTCTATTAATACCCCTTCATCCAAAATGTGGTCAGATAGTTTTAATTCGGATTTACTTTCAGACATTTTTTTAACCTCTCTTTACTATATCCAATATACTCAAATATGTTAAATTTATCGTATCCTACCTCTCTACAATAATTTACAACATCCTCACTACTATAAATAGTTGGATCCTCTGTAATCAAATCAATAATATTTTTTTGAACCTTTGATAGATATTCCATTTCTTCCTCTGTCACCATAAACGACACTTCATCCTCACCGTCGTGAAAAGGTGCCTGAATTAGTTTTTCGTTTAATTCAGCACGTTCTTCTTCAGAAGCATATTCTATTTCGTCGTCTGGTAAATTAGAATCTGAAACCACTTTCTTTGCTACATCAGTTAAAGACTTAATGTGCTTTCCTAACTCATCTTCTATGTCACTTCTTGAAAATTCGATTTTTTTATTCATATCAAACCCCTTTAATTATTATAATAAAGCCACCCTAACGCTACACACATTTTCGATGCCTGTTATTTTAGTGGAAGGATCGAAAATCACCTCTTTATTATATTCTTATTTTAATTGATAACTATCCCATTATTATAATCAATATGTATAGATTCTTTTTCTGGATGTTCCAACATATACTTGGATACTTCTGAGAGTATATCTCTACGAATTAATCTACTAACGGGTCTTGCACCGTATTCAGGCTGATATCCATTCTTTATTAAATGTTCCCTAATTCCACCATTAACAGTACATTTAATATTTTGTTTTTCAATGGTTCGTATCATACCTTGAATATGCATCTCGACAATCTTCTCAATTACTTCTCTATTCAAATCATTAAACTTAACAATCTCATCTATTCTATTTCTTAACTCTGGTCTTAAAAATATATTAAGTTCAGATTCTTTTAGATTGGTTGTCATTACAATAATAGTATTCTTAAAATTTATTGATCTACCTTTTGAATCTCCTAATATACCATCATCTAAAACTTGTAATAAAATATTCAATACACTTGGATGTGCCTTTTCTATCTCATCAAATAAAATAACTGAATATGGTCTCCGTCTAATCTTCTCCGTTAAATGACCACCTTCATCATATCCAATATATCCAGGTGGTGAACCTATAAGTTTAGCAACTGAATGCTGTTCCATAAGTTCACTCATATCTATTCTAACTAATGCTTTCTCGTCATCAAAAAGTGCTTCTGCTAAAGTCTTACCAAGTTCAGTTTTACCTACGCCTGTTCTACCAAGAAATAGAAATGAACCTATTGGTCTATTAGAATCGACCACACCCATTTTTGACATACGGATTATATCAGAAGTTTTCTTCAATGCTTCTTCCTGCCCTACAACTCTATTTCTCAAATGATCTTCTAACTTTAAAAGTTTTTCTTTCTCGCCTTCCAACATTTTATTTACAGGAATACCAGTCCAGATAGATACAACATCAGCAATATCTTCTGTCGTTACTTCAAGTTTAATGAACTGATTCGCTTCAAGTGTCTTTGTGTAATCATTTAAATTCTTCTCAAGATATGGAATGGTTTCATACTGATACTTAGCGGCTTCAGCTAAATCACCTTCTTTATTATTTTGTTCCATCTGAAATTTAGCATCCTCAAGTTCACTCTTTATCTTAGAAAGATTCTCTACTGCTTCTTTTTCTTTTTCCCAAACCTTTGTAACTGTATTTAGGTCGTCTTTTAAATTTTTAATTTCTAACTTACATTCCATAAGTCTTTCTCTAGATTTAGAATCCTTCTCTTTTTTAAGAGCTACCCTTTCTATTTCTAACTGTAATAATTTCCTTCTCATATTATCTATAACTACTGGAGCAGAATTTATTTCCATTCGAAGTTTAGAAGCCGCTTCATCCACCAAATCCACAGCTTTGTCGGGAAGAAATCTATCTGAAATATATCTATCAGATAAAGTAGCCGCCGAAATTAATGCCGAATCCCTAATCCGTAATTTGTGATGTAACTCATACTTATCTTTTATTCCTCTAAGTATGGTAATCGTATCTTCTACATTTGGTTCAGCAATATAAACTTGTTGAAGTCTCCGTTCAAGTGCGGCATCTGGTTCTACATATTTCTGATATTCATTAAGTGTGGTAGCACCTATAACCTTCAATGTACCGTGAGCTAATTCTGGTTTGATTATGTTAGCCACATCCATTTGACCTTGACCGCCAGCACCAACAATCATATGTATCTCATCAATGAAAATAATTATTTCTCCATTCTTTTCTTTTACGGCTTTAATAAAATTCTTTAGTCGTTCTTCAAACTGACCTTTATACATAGCACCTGCAACCATCGCGGGTAAATCCATAGTAATTAATTGTTTGTTCTTTATGTTCTCTGGAACATCTCCCTCATAAATTCTTTTGGCTAATCCTTCTACAACAGTCGTCTTACCTGTTCCTGGTTCTCCAATTAATACAGGATTATTTTTCTTTCGCCGTGAAAGAATCTGAACAATCCTTCTTATTTCTGCTTCCCTACCAATAACAGGATCAATCTTACCTTCTCTAGCCAGTTCAGTAAGATTTATACCATATTTTTCTAGTGGATTTACTCCCTGCTCGGGATTCATTTGTTGAGTTTGTTGATTCATTTTATGTCCTCAAATTCTGCGTCTATCATTTCTCTTAATATAAAAAAAATATTATTTTTATCTTTTAAAACCAAATCGCATCTGTAAGTTTCTTTAACAGTAGATGGGTCGCTTATGAAGCGACCCTCCACTTTATTTACAACCTGCCATCTTTTACCTTGAAATTCAATTGATTCCATTAAGCAATCTTAATGAACTTCTTTTTAGGTTTTTCTGGTTCTGTTTTAGGTACATCTACGATCAAAATACCATTGTCAAACTTAGCAGACACATCAGAGTGATTTAAATTATCACCCAAATTGAATGAACGTTTAAATGATGAATGTTTTAATTCCCTACGAATGAAATTAACATCATTAGATTCACCATCATATAAATCCCGCTTTCCTCCAGATATAGTAAGAACTCCATCAGTAACTTCTACTGATACTTGTTTCTTATCTAATCCAGGAATCTCTGTTAAAATACGAAGTTTATCTTTATGATCTGTAACATTAACCTTTGGATAAGCGCTATTTTCAAAGCTAAGTCCAACCTCATCCCTAAATGTTGGGAATGTGGCACTCATCATATCATCAAACAACTTATCAAAAGGTGTTAAGAATTCATCTCGTTTACGGTTAAACACCATTGGTAACATATTACTCATTTTATTTCTCCTGTTTTATTAATTAACTATTTAGTCTAACTAATTGAATCGTCCTCTCTTGAGCGACAATTCAAATCTTATACACTATATAGTACAATAACTGTACCATACTAATTTTTCTGACACTTTGTCATATTTTTATATCTTCAAATTGTTTAAACAGATACTTTGTCATATTTTTATCTCTTCAAGTTGTTTAAACAAATGTGGATAGTGAGTTTCACAATACTCCAAATCATTAACTGTTGGTTCTAACTCTTCCAGTTCCTTATCAGTAACAGCCTGCAAATAGTGGGTGAATTCATGAATTAAATTTAATGTAGTATATTCTTCTTCTGAACACACTATACCATTAGAACTTGATAGCCCCATTGGATTATCATCATAAATTTTCCATATAAATTTTTCTCTCACCGTTCCATCTATACCTTTACTTATTAATATTCCGTACTGTTTACTAAATTCACTCCGATTAAGTGCAGTAGAAAATTTAACTGGAGGCATTTTCGGAAAGGTGACTAGCTTTTTGTCATATAAATTTTGCATCCAATCCCAAGCCGTAAGTATACATTTTTGATCAATGGATGTTGGTGTATATGAAACAACCCGTTTAGCTTTAACTTTATCCATTGCTATGTGGCGAGTTATTAATAAATGTGAATTCAATCCAGTCTCAGTGCCGAGCGAAAAGTTTTTATCTGTATTTCTTTTATATTCCAATGTTCCCATAAACAATTTAGTTAAACGTTTGGATGTTAACTTCTTCCACCCAAAGATTTTACAAATTTGTTTTCTTGTAACATTATCATAATCAACATAAATAGTTGACATACCATTTTCATCAGTAACAACAGAACCAATATTTAACATACTATAACCTATAAATTATTTTTGTTTTAATGTGCGTTTTTTTTCTTTATACATAGCCACGTGATCATAAAATTTTTGATCAGCAGTTTGTATATTTTTCTTTTTCTTTTTCTTTTTAGTTTTAACTTTTTTAATTTTAGTTGGTGGTAGTGTTCCATAAAGTTTAGAAATTTCCTTCCCTCTATGATATACTTTTCCATCTTTATCTACAAACTCTGCCATCCAATGCCAACCACGTGGTCGACCAGTTGAAACATACTCTGAACTTAAATTTTCTATCGGAATTTTTTTGTTAAGACACTTTGAACATAATGTAGAAACTACCTTTTTGCTTCCAACATTCTGATATCTTCTGCATTCTCTGCACTGTAAATAGTGAATACCGTTTTCAGTAAAATTTATATAATCTTGTTTAGTCGTCTTCATAATAATCTTGATCATCCATATCTATATCATCATCATTATCATTATCTTCTTTTTTTGGTTTTTGTTTATCATCACGTAATTTTTCACACTGTTTTATTGAATAAGAATCATCATAAATAAACTGAAAATTATTTTCTTTAAGTAATTTATAAATTCTATCTATAGGAATAAAATAACCCATATGGGTTATAGCGTCAGCACTAAACCCCATTGGTTGAACACTTATTCTACTTGGTATTCCTATATACTCATATCGTTTTCTTGGATTAGACCATCTATATACTGAACCTCCACTATTACCAAAGATAGTTTGAGCTGTACTCATCCAATATTTATAGTGGTCTATCTCGTCGTCCATATAACAAATATGTCCTTCTGTTGCAATTGGTGGATGTCCTAGTGACGCCCCTACAGCAAAACAACTGTCAAAAATATGTATCCTATCAAGTTCATCTATCGGAAAAATATTTGCTACATACTGATATGTACTTTCTTTATCCCTAGTTCTAAGTAATGCCCAATCTTGGCCGCCGTCATATTCAGAATAAGCAACAATATCTGCTTCTACCGCAAAACTACCAATGTTATGACTATAATTATTATATTTAAAAAATTCTACAGCAACAGTATCTAAAATTTCAGTATCTATTTTTTTCTTTAAAACAGGATTCCATTTCTTTTCTACATTAATATTATCTGCAATAACATGATGGTTTGTTATAATATAAGTATGTGTTTTACCTTTACATTTTTTAGAATAAACAACTGTTCCAGATCCACCTGCCTGTTTAGTTCTTACTCTAACAGTTGGATAAAACATTTCTTTATGTTTTTTAATAATATCTTTATTTACTTTAGTCATAATTTATTCCCCTCTATTATAAATATATGCCTACATAAATAAAACTTGATAACCATATTTTACATCACATATATATAATTTAAATATTATTTAATAACACGACGGCCGTCACCTGGAATATCCTCTGGCACTCCAGCCCTATCTGGTCGTTGTGTAATAATCTTACTAATTAATTCTTTCTGTTCTTTTGTTTTTATTGATACATCGGCTACAGCATCATCCACATTTAAATCTAATGTTTCCACTTGAACATCGTCACTATCATCGTTTTTCATTGGTATACTAATATTATGTAATGCCTCTGTTGGGGTTACTTCTTCCTTTGGTGGTGTTGCCCAATCATCATCACCATATGTATTAATTGGTGGTATGGGAACTTCTTTTTTTATCTCGTGTTCCATCCCCAGCAAGTGCAACATTTGTAGCTAATACTAATGAAACTGCTAATGGATCAAATACAAAAATAAGTATAAAAATAAAGAACTTTACAACAGTATCTATATCTGTATTGAATGCTCTTGCGAGATAAATAGCGGGGCCTACATCAACTCCCGTTTCTATCATAACAACTTTTAAATCTGATACTTCTTGTTTTATATTTAATATTTGATCGTTAAGTTCTAATACCTTTGGATTATATTCTTCACGAAGTTTTCTTTTAGCAGTAATATAGTTATCTGGTAATGAAGCAATAGATTGTACTAATTCTTCTTTAAGATAAACTTTATCTTCTACCAATTGTTCTAATCTATCTTCCTTATAAATAAGTGTAGTAGATTGTTTTTCAAATTCTATAGTTGCTCCTTGATATGCATTAGATAGAAATCCAAAAATGCCTGCGCTTGTTATAAAAACCAATACCACTACCGCAGTTATCAAATATGTTTTCATTAACCAATTTATTTTTTTCCAATATCTATATAAAAATGAAGCTCCTACCAGTTTACCAAGTTCTAATGAACTTGCCATTATTATTACTGATAGAGATGCTCCCGCAAATAATTTAGATAATCCAAATACTGAAAAGAAAGCGGCATTTCCCGCAACGAAAAGTGCTGACAGTGCTACTGTAAATGTAAAAAAATTTAATTTAATTACCCCTCTCCATTAAAAACTACTTATCAATATCAATAAGAGATTCAAGACTCTCAAGACGATCTATGGTTTGACCAAGACGTTTCAAAAGTTCTTCAACTGTAATCTTTTTATACTCAACCTCTTTTACTAACTGTTCAACTTGAGCTCTTATTTGTTCTGTATTATCTAATATTTTTTCTTTGTATTTTCCCATTCTATTTCATCCTCTTATTACTATAAATATATCATATCTTTTTTTGATGTCTATTTTGTATTTTAGCCGATAGATTAAACTTACGTTTTCTGTTTAAATTGCTATGATCGTTCTTATTTAAAGTTTTATTGTGCCTTTTCCATTCTGATTTAGAAGCGTATACCCACCCTTCAAGATAGAGTTCAGCTGCTTTTTTTTCTGTAACCCTAACAAATGTATTCTTAAATTTCATTACTTTCATAGATTTTCTCCTATGGTTTGCTCAAGTTATAGGTCCTCCAATATAAATTTCCCACTTACCACTATTCAAAAGTGGTAATGCTTTTTTATATTTCATTTCTTTATAATCTTTACCATCTGTAATTCCAACTATTTCATTGCGACCAATCTTCTTTTCAACTTTAATTGGTTCTCGTTTGTATTCTCTATCCATTATTGTAACTCCATTTAAATGATCTATTTCGTGTTGGGCACAAACTGATTCTAATAATCCCTGATCATCTTCATCGTTTGCGGGTCCAAAATATAATTTTGATTCATAATTATCACATTCTATAACTACATATTTATATCTTGTAGTTTTACAAGACTTTTTTGGGAAAGATAAACAACTTTCAGCATATGGTATCTCATCCCATTGTTCCGTAATAACAGGATTAATTAAAACAGTAGGGTCTTTTACCTCTAAAACCGCAACTCTTTTATTTATGCCAACTTGATTGGCAGCTAAACCTATACCATCGCCTCTCTTTTTAAGAACCTTAAATAATTCTGTTGCAATCTTTTCGCCTTCTTCAACAGTAAGTTTCTCACAAGGTATAGTTAACGAATCATTCCACGTTATTATTTTTTTCATTTACTGACCTAAAAATCTCTTATTCATTGTTTTGGCTACTTCCATCATATTCGTTGAATTGATAAATGACGCATCTTTACCATACATAGTTTTAAATATATTTCTATCTCCATTAGATGTATAATCACTACTACTAATAAAATAACTCATAATTTTAATTCCACGATTTCTCATCATATCAACTTGTTTACGTGTATGAACTGCCGCGTCATTACCATAATATGAATAAAACTCATTGGATGAAAAATAAGGTTGACCATCAGAATAGTTTATAAAATAACTATCTTGTGAATCCGTTCCTGGTATTAAATCCTCAAGAATTGCTTCAAAAGTTAATCCCTCAGGAGTAATTCCGGACGGCCGTAAATATTTAAATAATGATTTCACTTTATGAAGTTTATCTTTTTTAGAATCATATACAACCATAATCAAAGGAATATCACTATTACTTCTACGATATCCACCATTTCTGTGAGTTGAACGTAATGTTACAACAACATCAATATTACCAGCCATTTCACAAGCTTTAATCATAGCAACCGCTGATGTCATCGCCTTCGTCCATTTATCTCCATACATAGAACCACTAGCATCAATAGAAATGTGAATGTGAGCTTTATTAAATCTATCAGTAAGAACCTGCTGAAAAACTCTATCATTATTAAATCCAAGTTCACTTATTAAACGCCTGTCAATTTTTCCACTACTTCTGCGTGTATATTTAAGACTGCGTTCTTCTGTACGAACTTTGAGTTTTTTACCAAGTACCGTTCCAAGTCTTAAACCTTCATCAACAAAATCTTCATTCTCTCCCCAACTGGAACAAATATTAAATTGCTTACTCTCAATCAAATCTTGTGTAAGTTTTTTAACTACCAAACATTTAACAGTTCCGTGGCCATATGAATGTCCAACATCCTTGTATGTAGATCCACTTTCCTCGATTGTTGATAAATCTTTTAATTCTTTCTTTGTAAGTTTTGTTTTTTTCAAATCACCATCTAAAAACTTTTCCTGTTTCTCAATAGCTTTTTTCAATAAACTTTTTTGTCTATCTGATAGTTCAACTGGTTCTGAACCATTATCATTTGACATATTGTCGGTAGGAGTTTCTAAATCTTCATCTTCAGTAGAAAGCGGAAGTTCAATAGTTTTTCCATTACTACTATTACCATCGCCTGTTTCACCAGTTTCCATTTCACCATTTTCAATGGAGTCAAGTAAATCATCAAATTCTTCATCACTTAAAGTATCATCACCAGCACCAGTTTCAGTTGAATTACCACTTTTACCATCAGCCTCATTTCCTTCTTCATCACCAAATTCAACTTTATCAATTGAATTGATAATGATATTAGCGACTTTAAGTGCTTCAACAAAAACATCATTGGTAGTTTTAAACCTTGAAATGTTTCGTAAATCAATAGTAGAATAAATTTTTCTCAAACCTTTAAGTGAACCTAACTGCCTGTTCTTATTATGAAGATTAATAATTCTAAACATATAAGACTCAACAGTTTCAGTTCTAAATTCAGCAGACAATAAACCTTTATCAATACTCTTTGAATAAAAATGTTTATCGTACATACTATGATAATAGTTTTTATATCCAGGAGAAGTTGAAAAAATATAATAATCAATTCTTCTATCTTCCATATAATTTAAAACATTCTTTACCATTTTAAGAACTTCATTGCGTTTAATATTTTTATTTTCTGCCAATAAAAATAGTTCAGCTGGAATTTCAAATTCTAAATTTTTAAGTATATTAAAATCGGAAAGTAGTATATGACTACCTTCGTGAAGTGCTAATCCAACAGCATTATCAAAAGAGTCTTCTGTTAAATTCGCACCAATAACTACATCTTTACCAGAGGTATAAGACGAAGTACCATCGTGAAATTTAACTGGAATAGATTTGCCAGTAACAATATTAACAAAATTTGATATTGCCCTCTTCATAGAAGCCAACTCAATTAAATCTCTACGTGGTTTATTTACAAGATTCTCAACACCGAGAAAGTCATCAATAAAACCATTATCAATGTCATCGAACCAAAATTGGGAAGTGTTTAATTTCATTTTTTTCCTTTTCAACATCTAACTAAATATACGAATAAAAACATATACAAGTCAAGCTTTATTTTCATTACATAGAATTTTTTCTTTAATACTTTTGATAAGAACAGCCCCACCCATCGTTACTTTAAAATCTCTACCCTCTAATAAATATTCCATCAATCCACAAATATATTCAGTATTTTGATATTTAAGATTTTTCAAAGTAACAGGTGGGGCATTTCTTTCCGCCGAATTCAAGATGAATAACAATAGATCTTTTTCATCAGAATTAAGTTTATCAACTTCTATCATTTAAGAAGTAGTAGTCGCCTCAATCTCATCATCAGAAAATAACTCATCACTTGTTCCGTCATCAACAAATTTCTGAACAATCTGTTTTACAAATGTTCGTTCAGAATCAACACCACCGGAATTATCATACTGAGGATAAATCGTAATCTCTGACGCTTCACCAAGATTAAAACCGTCATATAAGAGTCCAGCCATTTCAACGGAAGTTCTTGTTGACATTCCGTTCTCAATTCTGGGATTCTCATTCTTAGATTCTATCCGAGTCATATGTGCTATCTTCGATATATTTTCCAACAACTTCTTATCAACATTTGGAAACATATAAGCCAACAAACCAAATTCTTCTTCATCATTAAGAACGTCCATTTCAACAACAGTAAATCTATCGTGAAGTGCTCTATCTATCTGACGAGTAGCTGTATATTCATTTCCAATATTTGCCGTCGCAACAAATGTAACACCATCGGCAACTTTTACCGTTTCAGAACCATCTTTTTCATCCAACCGTAAATATCTCTGACTATAATCAAGTACGGTCATTAGAATATTCCACGCATCTGGGTGAGCTCTTGAAAGTTCATCTAACAGAATCACGGCATTTGGTGTTCTAATAGCTGTAACAAAATATGATTCATCAAAGTAAGTACCACCATCTGAAGCGTGAGTATTACCAATTAAAGTAGAACGAGGATCCTGAGTAGCTCCCAGATTAAAATAGAAATCTGGTCTATCAAGTGAATTTACCAACGACTTGGCCGCCATTGTTTTACCACAACCGGCAGGTCCAGTCATCATAATATTCTTACCACGTACCGCTGAACGAATTAAATATTTCCATTTTAATTCATTCATAACTAAACCACGAGGTTTCAACTTATATGAATCGTGAATAAACGCTAAAACTTCAGCGTGTTCTATTGGAACTTCTATTGACGAATCTGTAAAAGATTCTATCACTTCAAGTTTAGTAAGTTCCGATGCAACCTTATCAGTAATCCGCCTCCACGAATAACCACTATTAGTGGTTTCAGACGAATACCGACCTAATTTATAATCACCACTATATGCATTCTTACGAACACTAGTGCCAATTTCTGATGTATATTTAATTCCATCGTTATCCCAAGCATTAAATCTATTGCCTGATTTTTCAATGGTAACTACAACATCTGGAAGTAACATATTTTTACTCCTTTTTTTATTTTCATTTATCATTTATTGTTCCTTTAATTAACACTATAATATACGAATAAAAAGTAATACAAGTCAAGCCTTTTTTTAATTATTTTCATCATATAAATCCAAAAAATTTACTGGACTATTATAATCAATCAATGCTTTATTTATGAACTCATCATTTAAATGGTCAAATGTACTATTACTAACACCCATATCACCTA
>PVBE012989751.1_pt1 | contig 17977 bp, 16 predicted proteins | sample 1631181 | NCBI WGS metagenome assembly PVBE01 (sample SAMN08397723, study PRJNA350692) | Marine metagenome, whole genome shotgun sequencing project. | isolation source: water | place: Pacific Ocean | collected 2012-04
GCCTATGGGACTGGTTGCTGTCTCTGAGAGAGAGAGAGCATCCAGGTTGGTTTCGTTGGTGCGCGAAAGGTAGTCTCATCGAGCCCTCGGAAGAAACAGGTCTTGGGGCGAGCGCTATGGCTCTCAAGGTTGGCTATCAGATTGGCACACTCTCCGAGCTCGACCGTCACGAGCTTCGTGGCTGGGTAGACTACGTCCGGTCCTTCCAGACGGAGCCACCGAATCGCCATGCCGGTCTCTTCCGGGATCGCCCGTTGTTGAAGGAAGCTGGCTGGAGGGCACGGTCAGACGGACGGAGTCTGGTGCGGCAAGTCGCCTCGAGAGCACGTTCTCTTGGAGGGGGCCTGGCGATACAGCGTGCGGAGACCAGACAGGCGTGCGCAGCCTTGTTGGGTGCGGGAACCCCGCCGCGTTGGCCGATCTCACACATCCCGAACTCAGAGAAGGGCGTGCGTAGATTCCTTCGCGGCCTACCGTGGCGGAAGAACCCCTGGGGAGCCGCGAGCCACACGAGCCATCTCGTGTTCTTCTTGAAGTTGAACGCAGATGCCTTCGATATGCAGACTCAGTACGAATTGTTGATGCCTGTTATCCACGAGCACTTAGACGCGTTGCAGGATAAGACGACCGGTTCTTGGTTTCGTGGAAGGCCTTCGGTTCAGCAGCAAATCAACGCCGCAATGAAAGTGCTGACGATATACGACTTATTGCACCGACCTTTCCAGTGGCCAGAACGGCTCATTGACTTTTGTCTAGCCGCCGCAAACGATGAGGATGCTTGTCATCAACTCGATGTCATCTATGTGTTGCACGAATGTACGCGATGGACTTCCTACCGCCTGGATGACGTCAGAGGCTTCGCGGAGAGCAGGCTCGATTCCATTCGACAACATCGCAAACCGGAAGGTGGGTTCTCTTTCCTTCCGGGCGGAACAGGGAAAGTGTACTACGGAGCCCGGGTTGCCGAGGGACTACCAGAGAGCGACGTTCACGGCACCCATCTGCTGGTGTGGGCCGCGACGCTCATCAGCAGTATCCTGGGCTTCCGCAGCGAGCTGGACTGGCGATTTCCGGTCACCTAGTGGAACCTGGTGCCTGCACAACGCCCATTGAGATTCTGTATCCCGATCCCTGATCGTCCTCTGGGCGGCATGTACACGTTCCTGCGGATTTTCCGCAGGTATCTGGCGGACCACGGTTGTGCCGTAACCAGTGAAGTTGCCGACGAGTACGACGTGCTCTTCGTCAACTCGTTCATCGTGCCGCACGATGTCTTGAGGAGGGCGAAGAAGCGCCTCCCCAGCCTCAGAGTCGTTCAGCGAGTGGATGGCTCCGCCCGTGACTATGGTCGCATGGGTGACGCAGACGCGAGACAGGCTCAAGTCAATACTCTCGCCGATCTGACGATATTCCAAAGCTACTATGGGAAGTACGCTACGAGAGCGAAATACAGCGTTATTAGTCAGGATGGACCTGTCATCCATAATCCGGTAGATACACAAGTATTTCGTCCGGACGGGCAAGCCATGAGCTTTCCCGGTCGGTTGAAGGTGTGCCACGTGACCTTTAGCACCAATCCGCACAAAGGGGTGGAGTCTCTGTACGAAGTGGCCAAGCGCAATACTGATGTTCAGTTCATCCTGGCGGGGAAATACGTGGCCCCCCCCTGTTTGTCAAATGTGCATCTTGTGGGCCAGTTGGACCGGGAAGTCGTGCCGATGGCGCTGCGTGGATGCGATATCTATGCCACATTTTCGGAGAACGAGACGTGTCCCAATACGGTCCTGGAAGCCTTAGCCTCCGGTTTGCCGGTATTGTACAAGGACAGCGGAGGCATACATGAATTGGTCGGCCGCTGCGGTGCTACGGTAGACGTGGAGAACTTCGGCACACGCTTGCGCGCTGTTTTGGATCAACGGGAGGAGCTGGCTCGTGCTGCCCGCCGTCGCGCGATGACGCTTTTTGCCCCGGAAGTGGTCCTCCCGAAGTATCTACGGGCCATCGAGGACTGCCGACGCCGATCGCTCATGCGGGCTCGCGACCTGGTTCGTCTCCGCGTTCAGGGCTACCCGGTGCTGCGATCTCCCTTGAGCTTCTCCCTTCCTTCGCTGCTAGCTCGGTTCGGGAGCCTACGGACGCCCGGCAGGCAAACGGATGAGTAGGCCACTCACCGTCAACTGGATCTTGCCAATCAAGCGTCGAGACTACAATAGGATGCCTGCCTCCGTGTGGATTCGGTGCTTGCAGCTGCTTCCTTATCTCGAAGAAAGAGGGATACGTTCTTCGATCAACAGTCGTGATTACGATGCTGATGTCAACGTGTTCGTCAGGTCACAGAGTAGAGGAGCTTACCGACTTGCACGTAAGCTCAGTCGCCGCGGCCAACGTGTCGTGGTGGATCTCTGTGTGAATTACTTTGACGAAGTTGCGGTGCCAGGATCTCATTATGGAGCTAGTGCCGAGCGAGTGCAGGAGTGCAAGGCAATAGTGTCCGTTGCCGACGCGGTCACCTGTGCTTCACGCTTCATCGCGCGGCGCGCTGGCGATTTTCATCCTCGCGTCCGGTATTTGCCCGACTCGATCGACAGTCGGCACTTTTGCGTTCGCAAACGGTTAGACGACTTCAAGAGGAATCCGTTGAGAGCAATCTGGTGCGGTGTTTCGGTAAAGGCACCGGAGTTGGAGCCAATCATCCCTACGTTGGAGCGTTTCGGTGTTGAACTGAGGATCATCGCCGACGCCCCGCCCAGGCTCAGAGGTCATCATACATTCTCTCTGTGGCGCTATCAGGACTTTCCGCGCCTTATTCTCGACGGGGAGTTGTGTATCAGTTTTCGCCCCACAGACGATCCGTACAACAGGGGACACAGTATGTTCAAGGTGGGTGTCTTCATGGCTGAGGGAATACCCGTTCTTGCCTCACCGGTGCCGTCGTACTTGGAACTTCTCGATGGTGGCGACAAAGGGGGCAGGATCTGTAGAACGCAGTCGGATTGGGAGGCAGCTTTGAGCTACGTGCTTGGGGATCGCGACGTGCTTCAAGAATGGTCCAAGCAGTGCACTTTGACAATTGAAGCCTACCGCACGAAGCTTGTTGCCGAGAAGTACGTGGCTATGTTCCGCGATCTGTGTGAACGTTGATATTGACGAGTCAAGCTTGTCGAAGAGAGGGAACTTGTCGCCGCTCGACTTGGCTGTCGGTGAGGTCCCGAACGAAGATCGCTGCTCGGCTCGCAATCCTCGTCCGGGACATAAGCGATCCAACGGCCGTCAACCGAGAACCGAGCGAATTCTTCGCTCGTACCCTCAGGAGCGAATGGGGTTGCCCCTCCGTCCATTGAAGATGACGGTGATCACACTTCACTCACAAAGGAGATAACCTACCGGTCGCTTCGCTCCGATGGCCTGATCACGGTTAGCCGAAAGGGCCGATCACGTTGCGTCGACATGAGCGATTACGTTGCCGAAACAGGCGATCACGAGCAGGGATATACGCACATTCCACCCGGTGCCGGTGACTGATCGACTTCGAGAGGAGCCCGGGGCCGACGTGTCCTGTGTCGGTAGCAGGACCGGAAATCGCGAGGAGTTCTTTCGAGGGCTCGCTGGATGTGCGGCTTTGGGGAGGACAGTGGAAACGCTCTTCGGTGGCTGCAGGACGGGAAACGAGGTGGCTTGAACCCATCATTGAGCCAACCGTATTCTCACACCGGGATGTGATCAATTGGCGTGGAATCAGTTTTTGCCTTTCTGAATCACATAGGCTTGTTGTATTCCAAAGCCTCCTCCCGAATAGTCTTTTTCGATATTGTAGAAACTCTCGTTGAACGCGTTTGAATACCCAGGATGGTCTTCTGGGTTAGTGACTAGTTCTCGCAAGAAACGAGACCCCAGATAATAAATAGATGAAAAGTCTACTACCTCAAACTGAATACCTTCTGAACGAAAGTATTCTTCGAGATAACTCTGTTTCAGGTACCGATTAAAATCATTTTCTACAAGTGGGGGGAGTGATTTCAAAGTTCGTATTGAATTGAGCAGGACAAGAGGCTCCCAGAAAGACTCAGAGAAAATAACCGTTCCCCCGACTTTGCAGACTCGAAGACATTCAGAGACGCCTTGCTGCTGTTCGTCCCAGGTCGGCAGATTGATCAGAGTTCTTGTAGTATAGACAACGTCGTAAGTATTATCCTCAAACTGAAGCTTTCTGACGTCTCCAACTTCAAAAGACAATTGGCCCGGAGAGTCAACTTCTTCCAGGTTCTTCTTTGCCTCTCTAATCATTGCTTCATTGAAGTCAACACCAGTTATTGACGAGACATCTTTACTGAGATGATGAATAGCTGAATAGCCATTGGCACAGCCAACATCAAGCACTTTGTCTCCTTCCCTGACGTTCTGTCCAATAGTCTGAATCTCAAGGTCGATGGCATAGTTATCACCCCAACTAGCGCAATGGGAAGTGCCAAATTCGTCTGCTCGCGAGCTCCAGAATTGTGAGATGTGATTGCTCATGACTCATAATCTCCTTTAAGTCGGCATGTCCCAGATAGCCGCTGTCCGATCATGATCGCGTATCAGAACCGTCAACGCTTCCGCGGCTTCTTCGACTGAACCGGACATCGAAGAACGGCCATCGAAACGCACCATTCTCTTTGATGTCACGGACGCCGGGATCCCTGCATCGCGCCGTCGATACAGCTCACGACCCTGCTGACATCATCGTCCTTCATCCCTGGGAACAACGGGAGCGAGACGACGCGCTGGAACAGCGCCTCGGCATTCGGGAAGTCACCACGCCTGTATCCGGAAATAGCCTCATAGTAGCTATGGAGGTGCAACGGGATGAAGTGGACGCTGGTTCCGATACCCTCGGCACGAAGGAGTGCGATCAGATCGTCACGATCAACACCGGTTACACTGCCGTCGACCAGAATGACGTATAGATGCTTGGCCGAACGACCTACGCGATCTGATTCCAGAGTTCGTATGCCCGGAATCCCCACCAATCCCGCATCATACTTGTCTGCAAGCTGTCTACGCCGGTCAAGAAACTCATCGAGCCTTCTGAGCTGGTGGATGCCAAGAGCAGCCTGGATGTCGGTCATGTTGTACTTGAAGCCAAGGTGCTTGACGTCATAGTGCCAAGCTGCCTTCGCTCCGTAGCGGCTCCACGACTCCCGTGTCAGTCCGTGGTTTCTCAGGAGTCTAAGGCAGGCTGCAAGTTCTGCATCGTTCGTGGCAACCATTCCTCCTTCCGCCGTCGTGATCGCCTTTGTCGGATAGAAGCTGAAACAACCCGCTTTGCCAAACGAACCAGCGTGTTTGTCGTCCATTTCGGCACCGAGCGCGTGTGCCGCGTCCTCGACAACGATCAGAGAGAACTCCGCAGCGATGTGCAACAATTCGCTCATGTTGCACAGCTCACCTCCGTAGTGCACGGGCAGAATCCCCTTCAACACGCGGCCTGTATTCTTATTGACAAGCCCACTGCCAACTTGCCTGTAGCGATAACAGCTCTCGATCACACTTCGGACCCGGCCCATCTCGAGGTTGCCCGTCTCCTCCTGAACGTCGACCAAGACGGGCTTCGCGCCTGTGTAGGCGATTGCATTGGCAGTTGCCGGAAACGTGAACGGCGTCGTGATGAACTCGTCACCTGGCCCGACCCCCAGCGCCACCAAACAAGCATGCATCGCTGCGGTGCATGAACTCATTGCAACGGCGTGAGCAGTGCCCACTGCTTCGCAGAACTCGCGTTCGAAGCGACTACACACCTCACCCGTCGTTAGCCAACCCGACCGCAGAACGCCCACCACCGCAGCGATCTCTTCTTCACCCAACGTCGGCCGCGAAAACGGTATGTACTCCCGTGCTGTACTCAGTCGATCACTCCGGAGACCGGAGCACGTTGGCTCTCCCGCAGAATCCGCGGGCCGTCGGGACCACAATTGAGGACGAGATCGATTGCTGACAGGTTGGCGACGAACCCTCCGTCTACCTGTGGATAGACCGGGTGATAAAAGTCCTGCCAATACACTCCAATACCCTCGCGCATAAGAACCTCTTCGTCTAGATAGTCGCGGGCGCCACGTCCTGAGAGATATGCCTGTCCGCCTACCGCCGCAACAACATCGGCAAGGTAATCACTCCGCTTCGAGCTGATGCCGAGCGTCGACGCGCGGACGACTTCCACGTCGATTGCCAACGCCGAGATCAGGAAGTCCAGGAGTTCAATGTTCAGGTCAACGAGATACTCGTGTTCAGTGGCGATTATGGCCGCCAACGATGGAAAGTACTCCTTATAGTAAGGAGCCCTTGCATAGTTGCACTGAAAAGTAGTCAGGACTCTGTGGCGCCACTCTTGCGAGTTGTCGATTCGAGCCTCGAGTATTCTCTGCTTCGACTTCCCCTTGCGTTGGACTGGCACGGTCAGCCAAGTAGCTTCGCCGCGACTCTTTATCTTGTTGCGGTAGTGCCAGCCACGGCGAATTAGCTGTACGTCATCCATGATCACGTAGCAATCGCATACAAGTAGTCTGTCGAAGAAACCTAGGTAGGGCAAAAAATCCGGCTGGTGGGCACATACCAGCGGCACTATTTGTCCACAACGAGATTCCCCATCACGAGAGTCTCGAGGCCTGACGAATAGAACGTTCGAATAGCGTCCCGGGGATGCTCGACGATAGGCTCGCCATTGAGATTGAATGACGTATTAAGGAGCAGCGGGACGTCCGTTAGTTCACCAAAATAGGTTATGAGACGATGGTACCGTCGATTCGTGTCCATAGAGACGGTTTGTAGTCGTGCTGACCCATCAGCGTGCAGGACCGCTGGGATGACACTGCGTTTTTCCTCGCGCACGGAGTACGCCTTTTCCATGAACGGAACGACCTCGTCAGAAGGAATATCGAAGAACTCAGATGCGCGCTCTTCAAGAACGGACGGTGCAAACGGTCGAAAAGCCTCTCGAAACTTCACGGCGCGGTTGATCCTGTGCTTCATGTCGGGCTGCCTTGGGTCAGCTAAGATCGACCGATTTCCAAGGGCTCGTTGCCCAAACTCCATCCGTCCCTGAAACCAACCTATCAACCGTCCCGCGGCCAACAGGCCAGCAACCTCCTCCTCAACATTTTCGACGTACCGATAGCCAGATACACGATACCTCTTTAGCTCGTCCTCGATCGCCTCATCTCCGTACTCGGGACCATAGTAGTTATGAAGCTGTGGAAACCGCCCCTCGGCCCCCAGCAATTGGTGGTACACCCAGAGGGCTGCCCCGATCGAGTTGCCACTGTCATCGGGACAAGACGAGATGAACACGCGCCGAAACCTCGTCTCGCGCGCGATCTTCGCGTTCAGCACGCAGTTCATGAACAACCCACCTGACACCGCCAGATTGTCAAGCTGCGTTTCTTCCCAGAGCCAACCGAGCGCATGGAAGACGCATCGCTCGGTCGCGGTCTGCAAGCCTGCCGCGATGGCACAATGGCGATCCTCAATAGGGTCATCTGGCCGTCTCGCGGGCCCGAGTAGTACTTCCAGCTTAGAGGTGAAGTTCCTCGGTTCATCCCAGTTGTAGCCACTGAAGTATGTCAGATCGATCTCGAACATCCCCTCGGGACGCTCTCGTATCAGAGTCGCAAAATGCTCGTCAAAGGAGTCGCCGGCGTCCGCAAATGCACCTAGCGCCATTACCTTCCATTCGTCACAGTTAGGCCGAAAGCCAAGGTATTCAGTGATGGACGAATACAACAAACCGAGAGATTGTGGATACGTGGTCCGCTGTAGCAGCTGAATCTCTCCGTCTCGGCATACCGAATAGGTAGTAGCGTCGCGCTCTCCTTGACCGTCGGCCGTAAGAACGGCAGCGTCCTGAAAGGGGGAGAGATAGTACGCATTGGCGATATGAGCACAATGGTGATCAATGTAGAAAATGCGCACCTCGGCGCCAGGGAACATGAGCCTCTGTTCGATATGTTCAGCTGGCCTGCGGCCGAACAAGCCCGATAGGTAGTCAGGAACCGAATAGAGGTACTCAGCCTTGAAGCGCCGGTGGGAAGATATCAGAGGGTTAAACCCGCCAAGGTATGCCCCTGGATTCCAGTGGACGGCAAACGCATCAACGTCGGACGGCGCGCAACCTGCACTCTTCAAACACCACTGGAGCGCGCGCGCGGGAAAGTTCCGCGTATGTTTCTGACGGCTGAACCTCTCCTCTGCAGCGGCGGCGACGATCCGACCGTTCTCCAGAAGTGCCGCAGAAGATATATACATCTCGTTGTTAAGTCCGACAACTCTCATCTAGCCGTATGCCTCTCAGGTCCGTGCCCTCGGAGTCTCATCGCCGGCGGCGCAAGCCATGGCTCCAGCCAGTCGTCGCGACTGTGGGAAATCGTTGCGCCTCGCTCGGGTTCGGTATTCAAACACGTCGAGTCACCCCAGCTCGTGTCGTCCCTGTTGGCCCTGCCCAAAGGCAAGACCCACCGCGCCAGGCTCAGGCGGCCGCATCTCCCTCGCGACAACAGTCGTGGATCAGGCGAGCCACTCGTTTCCTTCCATGCCCATCGACCAGCTGACGTAGTCGCACGCTCATCGTTTTCCTGAGCGAGCGCCGCCTCAGCGCCACAAGGCTGGAAAGAAGGTCGCGCTCAAAAGGGCCGTCCGGCAATCTCCATCCTTTATCCAGGCTTAGAAAGCCCCCCTTCGCTGCGAACGCACGAGCCAGCCTTTCCTCGTGTTGAATGGATGGCACAACGATCCCTGGAACGCCGAGAAACGCCGCCTCGAAAGTTGTCCGTCCGCCCGCCAGAATCGCAAGATCGGCTCTTGAAAGAATCGGTGCAAGCGTGACCGCGCCTGAAACCAGTGACCACTGACCTTTGTATCCGCGCAGGCTACACTCGACCTGTTCACGCGCGGTGCAGCCGGGCCCGAGAACCACCACGAGGTTGGCGTCGATCCCTCCCTGCTTGAGCGCGCCGATAATACGCATGGTGAGCCCCGTCGGGTCAGACCCTCCCATGCTGACCACAACTGTATCGATTGACCGCCTAATGTCGATCGGATCGACATGATCATAGCTCGGATCAAGCACGATGTACTTTGGCCCCTCGTAGCAGACTCCAGCAGATCCGCGACGAACAGCCGGCCGGTCAATGGGAGACAGGCCGCTTGACACGATCACGTCAGCCTCCGCACCGGGGCAGGGCGAAGAGTTGAGAATCACCGCCTTGATCCCGGCCGAGCGGACCGCCTCCACCTCACCGGGATCTACCGTCAGCAGATCAAACACGACAACCGAGACACCCGCCAAATCCGTCGCAGCTACCTGCTTCCCGTCTCCCAGAACGATTACCTTCAGGCCGCGGTCAATGACAACTCCGATACCCTCAGGCCGGTCCCTCATGGCGAAACACGCACGCATGCCGAACCCCCTCTGAAGCTCTTCGGCCAGGCTCAGACAGCGGAAAACGTGGCCGTACGAAACCCCCCAAATCCGCCCGGCATCCACTCTGAACAGAACTGTGTCGGTCAGTTTCAAATGTCCTTGCACTCGATTCCTGCTGTTACTGGTCAAGCAGTCGAGAAGCGCCAGCTCAACGCAGGGGGTGGCTAGCAGCCCATAGCGAACGTCGCTCAAATGGGCGGGACCTGTCAAGGCGGATGAGACCGTGCGGGGTGTGCGTCTCGCGCCCAGAGGGGCTCAGGCGGGCGTTCATCTCCTTCGTCTAACACTGCGCGGTCCGCCTGTTGATGAGTGTATTGTCGCGATCCGACCTGCGGGATCAAGCTGTGTCACCCGCGGTTCCTCCAGGCGTGACCACCCGGAGCCCAAGGCCCCTCTCTCGACGCCGAGCTCTTCGCTCGCAAGACGCTTCGCAGCCGGACGGTTGTCGCGGAGCCGGGCCACGAGCCTTCCCCGGTCCAACATCGAACCAGTCCTCAAGCCGGTTTGTGCCGTCTGCCCCCTTCTCTTAAGCACGACAAAAGACCCTCCCAATCGAACTTCGTCGCCGACCCCCGGAATTGAGCACGTACTCACCGAAGCCAAAAGAATAGCTACACCCTAGCCCTGTTAGAATGCGACAGGATTGAATAACTTCAGCTCTTTTTCAAATGCACTCCAAGAAACAGGCTCGTCCGGAACAACTCCCTCCAGTGTCACCGGATATTTCTTCAGTTTCTCAAAACTAGGCCGGATCCACTTTTTCTCAAATTCAGGGCTCATGCTTACGAGGAAGTGCTGCGTCTCAAAGCCAGAGTACCCAGGAAAGTCTCTGTATTCGTTCTCACACGAGCTAAAGTGGATGTGCCCGATTTCATTTTTTGAAAGAAGTAAGATAGACCTCCGCTGAGCGTCACCTTGGCAATGGCATTGTCAGCGTACTTGGCCAGCGGCTCTGAAACCGGCTTCCCGGAGTCTCTAGTTGTGGCATCAGCTCGGCGAGCGCCGATTCTTGCCCGAGCTGTGTAATCATTGGAGACTGTTTGACAACGGTTGCTGGAGAGCAAGTGCCCCCTGCGCTCGCCATCATCGACTTCCAGCCATTGTGGAGGACGAGGCGCTCTCGTCATCTTGAGGGTCCAGAATTTATCATGACCGGTGCCCGAAAGCCGGGCGCGCCGAGCATGTTTCGAGCGCAGAGCCTGTCGCTGACGCACGACTCTGTCCAAGGACAAAGGCATTACGATGACTCAGTCTCTGCGCGTGTATCTTGCCAATCTGACGCACTTCAGAGAAGGGCGACCTTCCTCGGAAACGATCCCGTTGAACGTAGGATACCTCGCGGCAGCGTTGATGAAGGATCTGGGCGAGGCGATCGAAGTTCAAATCTTCAGTGAACCGCGGAAGCTAGAGCGCGCGATGGCCGAGCAAGTGCCAGATGTGCTGGGCACCAGCAACTATGTATGGTCGTCACATCTCAACTACGTCTACCTTGAGCATTACAAGTCGATCTTTCCCAGCATGGCGGCAATAATGGGTGGCCCCCATTATCCTGGACGGCGCGACCTCCAAGAGAAGTTCCTTCGGGATCACGACAGTGTTGATTTCTATATTGCGTCCGAAGGGGAGGTTGCGGTCTCCAATCTCATGCGTGAGCTGCTTCGGTACGACGGTGACGTGGCACGCCTCAAGGAAGCAGATATCCCGGGCTGCCATTACCTGAGAGATGGCGCTTTCGTCGACGGTGGCCGAGGCGAGCGCACTTTCGAACTCGACGAACTCCCAAGTCCCTACTCGAATGGGTTGTTCGACTCAATGTTGGCGTCGGGCTACGTCCCGATGATCCAGACTAATCGAGGGTGTCCTTTTAGCTGCACCTTTTGCCACTCGGCGAGCACGTACTATAACAAGTTGAACTGCTTTTCGCTTGAGCGGGTTGTCGAGGACCTTGACTACATCTCGACGCGATCGAGGGCACATTCGCTCCAGATATGCGACGATAATTTTGGGATTCTCGACCGAGACAAGACGATTGCCTGCAAGATTCGCGAGTGTCGTGATATGAGGGGTTGGCCTGTCAAGGTGAACCTCAGCACCTCGAAGGTCAGGAAAGACAAGGTTTTCGACGCGATATCGCCTCTAGGTGACTCGATTCTGTTCTCTGCCTCGATGCAGAGTGCGAATCTTAGAACTCTGCAAGAGGTCAAGCGTAAGAACCTCTCATTTTCCGAATTCCAGAGCATCATCGCGGACTTTGACGATGCAGGAGTGCCGTCGTTGTGCGAGTTGATAGTGCCAATGCCGGAAGAGACCAAGCAGAGCATGCTTCACGCGATCGGAGAAGCGATTGATCATGGCATAGACGATATAGGCGTCTACACTTGTATGCTCTTGCCAAACACTCCATTAGTGGAGGATCCGTACTACGCACGGCACGAAATGCAGAGGGCAGTGCGTGTGTTGCCAAGGGACTTCGGAGTCTATCTTGGGAGAAAAGTGATCGAAACGGAAGAAGTGTGTGTTGCCACGCGCACTATGCCGCTTGAAGACTACTTATACGTTCGGAGTTTCTCCTTCGTAGTGTCATCACTCTACAGTCTGGCGCCATTCAAGGAGCTCATGGCGTTTCTGACGGATAGTGGCGTGAGGGTTTTTGACGTTCTGTGCAAGGTCAATGAATACCTTAGGAGTGACACGAGCCCAGCTGGAGTCGTCTACGATGCGTTCGCTACGGATGCCCGCGACGAGCTCTGGGAGAAAGAGGGAGCATTACTGGAATTCTACGAGGCTGACGAGAGATTCGACTCGCTGTTGGCAGGCGAACGTGGTGCAAACCTGATTCAGAAGTACCAAGCCATGGTCCTCAACAACTTACAGCCGTTCGGGATTGTACTTGCGGAAGTCATCGGCCGAGATTTCCCTGCTGTGTTGAAACAGCCGACAACGGAACTCATACATTTTGCCATCTGCGTTCGGGGTGAGCCATTCGAGCAAGAACGAACTCTTCGCAGGAACTTCTCTTTCGATATACTCGAATGGCTCACGCACGGTGACTTCTCCTCGCGCCTGGAGGAGTTTGAGGGTCCGACGCCGATCACCTTCTATCATACCGATGAGCAGCGGAGGACTCTGCGAGATTATGGTGGCCTGTATGGCGACGACGGTGATGACGCTCGCGGCAAGATCCTGACGAGAATCAACCCATCGTCGCTCTACCGGAAGTACCGGCATGCAGAACAGAGGGAGTCCAAGCACCTGTGATTATTGAACAGATCCTTGATAGGCAGCAGACGAGTCTTTCAGAGGAAATCCTCTTTTGTAGGAAGTGTGTCAATTCCAATCAACGCCCGCGCCTGCTGTTTGACGAAGACGGTGTCTGTGATGCGTGTCGATTTGCTGAAGAGAAAGGGCGCGCCATCGACTGGAATGAACGCGAACGTCAACTCGAGGCGCTGCTGGACAGATTCAGGTCATCGGATGGCAATTACGATGTAATCGTGCCCTCTAGCGGAGGCAAGGACAGCTGTTACGTAGCCCATCAACTGAAATACAAATATGGAATGCACCCGCTCTGCGTGACCTGGGCACCGGCGATGTACACGGACATCGGCTGGGAGAATCTCCAGAATGCAGCGCGCTATTTTGACACTGAGCTTTACATGCCGAACAGGGAGATTCATGGAAAACTGACGCGGCTAGGCTTTGAACTTGTCGGTGATCCATTTGAGCCGTGGCACTATGGCCAACGTGCCTTTCCACTGCACGCGGCTCTCCAGCACGACCTGCGGCTTGTAATGTATGGCGAGAACACAGGCGCAGAATACGGCGGGCGCCCCGAAAGCCGCACGAGCCCCGTTGAGTCACTCCAAGACAAGAAGGTGATCTCAGGTTTTCGTTACGACGGGGGCGTCGATACTCTAATCCGATTCGGACTCGAAGCAGGCTATCTTAATGACGAGGACGCTCACGACGGTTCGCTCGCTTATTATCGCATCCCGCGACAGGAGGATCTGACTCGTTGCGCTGTGGAGATGCACTGGTTCTCGTTCTACAAGGAGTGGATTCCGCAGGAGAATTACTACTACGCCGTTGAAGAGTGCGGTTTCAAGCCTAACTCCGAGCGGTCAGAGGGAACTTACTCCAAATATGCAAGCTTGGACGACAAGACCGATGGGCTTCATTTCTACATGCAGTTCATTAAGTTCGGTTTTGGGCGATGTACATCTGATGCGGCCCAGGAAATCCGTTCCGGGATCATCACACGCGAGGAGGCCGTTGCTCTCGTTCATAAGTATGACGGTGAATTCCCGAAAAGATATCACGCGGAAGTCCTGGCCTACATGGAAATGACCGAAGATGAATTCCGCGCTACCGTGGACAAGTTTCGGCTTCCGCATGTGTGGAAGCGCGACGGCGGCTCGTGGAAGGTCCGGCGCCGGGTATCTTGACCTGTCGCATCATCCCGAAGCTGGATATTAAGAACAACACTGTTGTGAAGGGCGTCCATCTCGAGGGACTGCGAGTTGTCGGTGCCCCGAACATCATGGCTGAACACTACTACGAGACCCTCGCGGACGAGATCATATACTCGGATGTAGTCGCGAGTCTCTACGGTCGCAACAACCTCGCGGAGTTGGTTGAGGAGGTTTCTAGGCGAGTATTCGTCCCGCTTGTTGTTGGCGGAGGAATCCGCTCACTTGAAGATATCGAGAGCCTCTTGCGGGCAGGTGCCGATAAGGTGGCAGTGAACTCTTGGGCTATTCAGAACCCAGAATTCATTAACCGCGCGGCCGGGACGTTTGGCGCGCAGTGCATCATTGGACAGGTGGAAGCGAAGCAGCGACCTGACGGTAGTTGGGAGGCACTCTACAACTGCGGCCGAGAACGAAGTGGTCGCGACGCTCTCCTTTGGGCCAGAGAGCTGGAGGATCGAGGGGCGGGCGAATTACTCTTGATCTCGGTAGACCGGGACGGTACAGGCCGTGGGTTTGATATTGAACTTGTCCAGCGCGTTGCTGACACCGTGCACGTCCCCGTTATCGCGAATGGTGGCGCCGGCTCGGTGCAGCAAGTCCGTGAAGTCATCGAGCATGGGGACGCTTCGGCTGTGGCGATCTCCCGGGCTTTACATACGGCAGCATTCACTATCGGCGAAGTGAAGGACGAGATTCACGGAGAATCGACGCTGTGGAGAGCAGGGCGGATCTAGGATGATAGGTGTCATCGACTGTTCGATCGGCAACATTCACAGCGTGGCGAAAGCCCTTCGATCTGTCGGCATGCCGGTGCTAATGGTGCGGCAGGAGAGGGATCTACGGGAATGCGATGGCTTGATACTCCCTGGAGTTGGCGCATTCGGGGACGGGATTCGACGACTCAACGAGCGAGGGTTAGTAGAGGGCATCCGGCGCTACGCAGAAAGTGGACTACCGCTCTTAGGCATCTGTCTCGGGATGCAGTTACTGTTCGACACCAGTGAGGAACTTGGGCATTACGAAGGCTTGGGGATTCTGCGAGGCCGAGTAGTCCGTCTTCAGGAGTCACCGGACTACCCTGCGAAGCTTCGTGTACCACACGTCGGGTGGCAACCGCTGTTGATGCCCCAACCAGAGGTCTCATGGGCTGACACTCTGCTCAAGGGCCTCGTACAAGGAGACGAAGTGTACTTTTGCCACTCCTTCGTTGCGTTACCTGATGACCCAGAATGCATCCTAGCTCAGATCGAGTACGGCCAACGGATTCTGGCGTACGTGCAGAACGGCAACGTGTATGGCTGTCAGTTTCATCCGGAGAAGAGCAGGCACGTGGGGCTCTCAATACTTCGGCGGTTTGGATCTCTCGTATGAGGGTTCTTTCCTCTTGCTGGTATGAATGCCTCAAGATGGTAGGCTTGTCCCCGCTCGGGCTGCTGCTGGGTGTGCCTTGAACCGCGTAGCCTGACAGGACAACAGCCACAAACCGACCGGCTCTTCCGAACCACTCTACCGATCATTCATATCGTGGCCCTAGACCTCGCCTTCCGACTTGAGAAACTGCATACGCAGCTGCCGGACTCTTTGCGCCGTGTCTGCGAGTGGTACCTGCCTGACTTCTACTATCGGCATCTCCGAGTTCCTCAGGTGATTCGCCGATGGATTCAGAATAGACATGTCAACTACACTGTTCATTCCCTGGATGATCTTCGTAGGAAGAGGACGAGTGATACGCTCTTCTTGCTCGGCTGCGGTCGCAGTATCACTGATGTTTCTGAAGAGACGTGGCGCAAACTGACCTACTTTGACACCTTCGCGTGGAACTACTTCATTTACCATCGATTCGTGCCGACGTACTATGCGCTGACGTGCGGTAGAAATCCTGCCGTGCACAAATACCATATCGAGATCGTACGGAAGCGAGCAGACGATTACGCGCCCGTCACTATGATCATCAGTAGTCGTGAGCGGCGGCGAGGCATGCACCCGCGACTGATCCCGGAGTACTTCCCTGCCGATCCCAGCGTTGCGTACTTTCTTTATCCGAAGGTCATGCATTGCCCGGCCGATCGCCCGTTCGCTCAGGAGCATTTTCGAGAAACGATGTACTATCGGGGAGGCATTAATCTCCACCTCCATTTTGCCAGGCTATTAGGCTACAAGAAGATTGTCTTGGTCGGATGCGACATGAACAGTGCAATCCCTTTCTATGAGGATTACCCGAAGGCACAGTGGATGAAGACTCTACCGGGCTATTTGCGGCCACGCGCCGAGAGGGAGCGCAGCTTGTACAAAGGCAGCTATCAGTCGAAGGGAAAGCATAGCTTCGTGGAAACTATCTTGGCGATCAACCAGTTCGTATTTCATCCCGAGGGGATCGAACTCTATGTTCTCGGCAAGCAGAGCCGCTTGTTCCCATCATTGCCCCTCTACAGCTTCTGACCGGATAGCGCTCGACGGACCGAGGTTGCCGGCCGTGGAAACTGCCGTGCCCGTGGAAACCGCTACGCGGTTCCCACCGCCACTTGGACAACACTGCGCGTTGCCCACTGTCCCCACCGAGTCAAGTGACCTTCCCTTGGTTTCACGGACACCTCAAGAAGACCGAATAAATGGGTCAACGCCCTCGGATCCCGTCCTTCATAAACCGGGCCGACAGCTCCGTTGATGTATAGGCGAGCCGCTCACAGACTGTTGGTTTTGCTGGGGCTGCGCACGCCTGACTACAAAGCACGTGTGCGTCATGGCGAGGTCTGCATGGCTAATGTCGAACTCCACGCGCTGGTCGCGGCGGTGAAACAGCTGCCGCGCCCACCATCGTCTATCGTCGAGATTGGGAGCTATTGCGGTGGCTCCACGGTCGTAATTGGCCGCGCCGCGGTCCGTAGAAATGCGGCCGGGAAAGTCTATGCGATAGATCCATTCTCCTTTGATGAGTCGAGGTATAACTACAACTACGAGGCATCGTTCGACAGCAACGTGGCGGAGTGGGACCTCAGGGGAACAGTCGTGAAGGTCAAGAAAACTTCGGACGAGGTCGCAGCTTACTGGGATCGCCAGATAGACTTCCTGTTTGTGGATGGTGATCATAGCTACGAAGCGGTAGCGAATGATATCCGTAATTTCGTGCCGTTCGTGCGCCGCGGGAGCTTATTCGCGCTCCACGACTATAAGCCAGTCGGGAAAGAAGGCGTCAAACAGGCAGTTGAGGAGTTAATAATGCCCCACCACGAACTACTCTTCACCGTTGGGAGCCTGATCTGTTTTCGAAAGTGCGAGAGTTGATCTACTGGCAGCTCGCCTAGACAAAGAAACAAGATCCCTTCCGAGCGTCGTGGAAACAGTGATGGCGCAACCTCCGAGTTACCATGAGCCTCAGTCGCGAAGGCCGGCAGTGAGGCCATGTAGGGGCCCGGGAGCAAGAAAGACGCGCAGGCATCGAAGCCTGCGCGGAATCACCTCCGCTCATAGCGGTGAACGAAGGTTACTGAGTTGATCCGCTCTTAAGTGTTGATGGCGAGCAGGTCTCCTCGTGCTGGTCGGCGTGTCAGGGTGCGCGTCGGAGACGACCTCGAGGCTCATGTGGCGACGGGAGAGGAGCCACTCGTCGTTCTGCCCCAGCAGGACGGCGCCAACGAGACGGATCCGGGCAGAGCGGTTCGGGAAGCTACCTACCACGTCGTCAACAGCTCCAACGACCGCTAGCACGACTACGTCAATGGAGCTTCACTCAGTGTCCACTCGAGCGGGTCAATTCCATACCGTTCTAGTTGCAGCAATCAGAGCCCACTGTTCAAAATCTCCAAGGGCCGCCAGGACGTGGCATCCGCCGGATCGGCGTCGGCGTACGATGCACCAACCATGCGGCGCGGCGGATCTTCGAACGGCACAGACTTGGGGATTGCTGTTCGATCACGTGCGTATTTCGGCGATGCCGATCGTTTGTTTCGGGTCATCGCGATCACTCGTTTCGGGCGATCACGATCAGGGCATCGGAGCGAAGCGACGTTGTGCTGGGATGTTAGCGGATCACCTTGGGTAAGTCAGAAGTAGTAGA
>PVBE011232209.1_pt1 | contig 17976 bp, 15 predicted proteins | sample 1631181 | NCBI WGS metagenome assembly PVBE01 (sample SAMN08397723, study PRJNA350692) | Marine metagenome, whole genome shotgun sequencing project. | isolation source: water | place: Pacific Ocean | collected 2012-04
AGTCGCGCCCCGGTGTCTCCAACAGGTAGGTCGGGTTGGATTGCCCGCCCTCGAACTGGCGGATGGTGAGCGGGCCCTCGAAGCCATCCAGGTTACCGGCGAGATAGCGCGCCAACGCCGCCTCGTCGAACCGGTGCGCCTCGCGGACCGGGACGATCTCGACGCCGTCGTGGGTATCGCTCATCCGGCCAGCGCCTCGACCTGGGCCCAGGCCGCCTCGGCGATCGGCCGGGCCCGTTTGCCCTGCTCGAAGGCGTGCTCGCTGGCCGCCGTGCCGTCCAAGGCCCGGCCCATGATGCCCTGCAGGATGCCGGCCAGGCGGAACATGTTGTAGGCGAGATACCATTCCAGGTTCTCGATGCCGTCGCGCCCGGTGCGCCGGCAATAGGCGGCGACGTAGTCCGCCTCGCTCGGGATCCCGAGGCCGGCGAGGTCGGCGCCGGCGACGCCCCGAAAAAGATCACCACCGAGCCGCCAACCCATCAATTGGTAGGTGAAGTCGCCCAAGGGGTGGCCGAGGGTCGAGAGTTCCCAGTCCAGGATCGCCAGGACGCGCGGCTCGGTCGGGTGGAAGATCATGTTGTCGAGGCGATAGTCGCCGTGCACCACGGTGGTCTCGTCGGGGCCGGGGATGTTCTCGGGCAGCCATTCGATGAGCCGGTCCATGGCCGGAATGGTCTCGGTCTCGGAGGCTTTGTACTGCTTCGACCAGCGCGCGATCTGGCGGGCGCAGTAGTCTCCGACGCGGCCGAACTCGGCCAGCCCCGCCGCGCCGTAATCGACCTTGTGCAGCGCCGCCAGAGCCTCGTTCATGGCGTCGTAGACGGCGCCGCGCTCGGCCTTCGAGAGGCCCGGCAAAGTCGGCTCCCAGAAGACCCGGCCGTCGACCCATTCCATGATGTAGAAGGCGGTGCCGACGATCTCCTCGTCGTCCGAGAGGGCATAGCTTCTGGCCACCGGGACGGGGGTGTCGTGGAGCGCGCTGATCACCCGATATTCGCGGTCGACCGCGTGCGCCGAGGGCAACAGCTTGCCGGGCGGCTTGCGGCGCAGGACATAGCTTCTCCCGCCGGCCGTCAGCTTGTAGGTGGGGCAGGACTGGCCGCCCCGGAACTGTTCGACCTCCAGGCTGCCGGAAAAACCCTCGACATGGCTTTCCATGAAGCGTTGCAGGCGGGTGGAATCGAAGCGATGCTGCTCGCGCACCGCCATCGTACCGGTGAACTTGTCCTCCATCTCTGCCATGGGCGTTTTCCGAACTCTCCTGGCCGAACGCGACTGCGATGGATGCTAGCACAAGCCTCCCTCATGCAAGCAACCCGGCTGCGATCAAATCACGGGCGACGGCGCTTTTTGCGGCGATGGAGCGGCATCCGCGATCGATCCGGCGCAGCGACCTGATGCCGGCGGCGGCGACGGCGTCGCCGGCCATCTCCTCGCCGTCAAGTGCACACGGGCAATCTCCCGGACCAGCATAGCCGCACCGAAATGGCGGTTCGGAACCTGTCTCCAGGAAGGATATTGACTGGTACGGAATTCCACTCAACTATTCCTGCCTGAAGAACCAAGTACGCAAGTGGATGGGGCGGCAATATGACGGATATCAACGAAATTCCGATCTTGGCGCGAAGAGAGATCGAAGCCCGGATCGCGGGGCCGCTGATTGAAGCGTTTGTGGAAGAATTCGGTCGGGAAAAGACCATCGAGGTAGCTTCGCGGGTGATATTGAAGCTGGCGGAAGAAAGCGGCAAGGATTTGGCCGCACGTTGCGGCGGCAATTCGCTGCAACATCTGTCGAAGGGAACCGGTCAATGGTCCGCCGGCGGTGCCCTGCAACGCGAGGTGATCGAACAATCGGACAGCAAATATCACTACAATATTGTCCGCTGCAGATACGCGGATATGTATAAGGAGCTTGGCCTGGCGGATATGGGATTTGTCTTTTCCTGCGGGCGGGATGGCAAAATGTTCGGCGGATTCAATCCCGATATCAAATTCGACCGCACCCAGACCATCATGCAGGGCGCGGAATATTGCGATTTCAGATTATCACTCGATACCGAAGAAGACGCCGCGTCCGAAGCCTGAACGGTATTGGAAGGCGCTGTGTGCTTCCGGTTACTTGGAGGATTCTAGAGCCTCCACGATGTCGCGGAGTTTTCGGGCGAGCTGCCCCGCTTCTTCCTGCTCCGGGACAAGATCCATGAAGGTTGTCGCGAGCTGCCCATAGTACCAAAGAGTCCGATCCTTGGGCTGATTGAACCGCTCCCAGACAAGAGGCCCGATCTCATGCTTGCGGAGATCTCGGAGGATCGATCTCGCGTTGTGGACCTTGTCCGAGAGCGAGACGAGCAAGGTGTCCTGGTCGACGGCGTGGAGGTGCCGCAAATACCTCTCCTTGCGGATCTGCCACTTTTCCTTCTGCTGACCGCCGGCGGTGTCTGCCGTGCTGTCCGAGCATGAGGCTACGATGCCGGCCACCTTCGCTCCGAAGCGATTGCGGATATCCGCCAGGCGGGCCTCTCCCCCCTGGTCTTCGGCGGCATCGTGCAAGAGGCCCGCAATCGCGGTGTCCTCGCCGCCTCCGTACTCGAGCACCGTTGCCGCGACCGCAAAGAGGTGGGCGACATAGGGCACCGTGGTTTCCTTCCGAACCTGCCCGCCATGGACATGTGTGGCATAGAGAAGGGCGCGGTCGAATTTTTCGGTCAGCACCGTTGCTTCCTTCATCATTTGTCTCCCCCGCGAACGACCTTTAATGAATAGTCCAGTTCGATTGGTCGCGACCCGATACTGGGGAATGTCCAATTATTTGGATTGAGCGCCTGGAGCCTACCCGCCGTAGCTGAGTGCTGCCTGCTTCAACCTTCCAACAACGCCCCCGGTACTTCGTGCACTTCTCCCAGAGCGGCCACGTGGCGGCCGCACCCACGACGCTTGAGATCGTATGATACCTTGAGTCCGCCGTCGCTCGCTCCATGGTGAAATTCGATATTCAGGCCCAGTACGCTATCCCATTCCCAGCCGAGAATGTCGCCGATACGCGCCCGCTCGCCGGGCGCCAGCTCTACCTCGGTCGGAGCAGGGCCGTGATGTGCCGCAGCTCCGGTGGCGTCGTCGACCGTCGTCCAAAAATCCGCTCGAACCGTGGCCACGCAGGTCTGATCCGTATCATTCTCGAGGTAAATTATCTCGACCACGTCGGCGGCGGTTCGCGACTCGACCTCTTGAATGAGGACGGTAGGTAGGTCGTCGCTCGGCTCGACGCATCGGCGACGTCGCTTCACCGTGTAGGCTTGGTCCGATTCGGCGAACGGTTGCCATCGACGCATCGCCGTTATGTAGTGGCCAAGGTTGCACGCCTCCCGGATCTTGCTTTTGCTTGGTGCCCTCAGCCGTAGCCAGGGTGTTACCGCCCGGGCGATAGCGACAAAATCACGCATGACTCGTCCCTGCGCATGACAATAAAACTCGATCGAGCCATCTGACCGCTCCTGCCATTGGTCCTAAGCCAACATTCCCCGGATCGGTGCTGTGGCGGTTCAGGCGACGGCGGTCTTGCCGGCGAGCGGGCGGCGATCACGGTTGATCCGGCGCAGGGAATCGATGCCGTCGGCGGCGATGGCGTCGCCGATCATCTCCTCGCCCTCCGCTTCCAGCTCGGCCAAGTCGACCCAGCCGGCATAGAGAGCGCGGGTGCGCTCGGTGATGATGCCGGCCTTGAGCAGGGTTTTGGTCAGCACGCGGAAGACATTGGTGCCTTCCTTCAGCTCGCCTCGCCGGTCGGAAATACTATAGACTTGGCGCACGCTCTCGCGCACCTCTTCCCAGTCGAGGCCGAACTCGGGATAGATCGCCTGTTTCTGGCGGATGTTGACGAGGTTGAAGAGCAGGACCTCGAAAACCTCGGCGGCCCAGTCCTCGATTTCGTTGCGCTCGGCCTGGCTCATTCCCGGCATCGTGCGCTCGGCCCAGATCTTGCCAAATTTGTGGTGGAAGGCCTCATCGGTCATCACCAACTGGACCAGGCGGCGCAACACCGGATCGTTGGTGTGGGCGTAGAGGTTGGCGAAGGCGCCCATCGCCAGCCCCTCCAGCAGCATCTGCATGCCGACCAGCTTCTTCCAGACGAGGTCGGTGCCGACCAGCTCGGCCAGCGTGTCGCCCAACACCTCTCCGATCGGCAGCGGCCGGCCCCAGCGGATCTCGATATAGCGGGCGAAGGCGGTAACGTGGCGGGCCTCCTCGCGGGCTTGGTTGGCCGCATATTCCTGGGCGCCCGGATCGTTCAATAGACTGCAGAGCCCGGCCGAGAGCGAGAGCGCGGCCTGCTCGCCATGCAGGATCGAGGACATGAGCCAGTGCGTGATCCGGCTCGACAGGCCGAATTTCTGCTCCTGGTCCAGCGCCTGCACGATGGGGGCGCGAAACTCCTGCAGCCGCTCCGGCGGCATCATGTATTCGGCGGTGGCATCGAAGGGGATGGAGAAGTCGATATAGGCGGGGTCCAGCGGATCCCAGAAGTGATCGTTGGTCGCCGAGATGATGGCATCGAAGGCATTTGAGCGCCGGCCGTAGCGGTCGACCTCGATCAGCCGGCGAAAATCCTTGGGATCGACGACATCATAGGTCGAATCGTAGGTGATCTGCCCGCTCATGCCCCTACCCCTCGAAGACGGCGCGCCAGCACCGCCATTATCCCGAGAACCGCCCCCCGGGTCCAGTCATCCAAGCGCCCGCCAGCCGATGTCGCGGCGGCAGAAGCCGGCCGGCCAGTCGATCACGTCGACGGCCTCGTAGGCGCGCAGCTGCGCCACCCGGAGGTCCGGGCCCAGCGCCGTCACGCCCAACACCCGGCCGCCGTCGGCAAAGGTGCGCCCGCCCTCGCATCTGGTGCCGGCGTGGAAGATGGCGACCTCCGGCAGGTCGCCGGCGGCGGCCAGATTCTCGATCTCGCTGCCCTTTTCATACGCGCCCGGATAGCCGTTCGTGGCCATCACGACGGCGAGTGCCGCCTCCTCCCGCCAGCTGAGATCGACTTGATCGAGATCGCCGTCGGCGCAAGCGATCAGCACCGGCAGCAGGTCGGAGCGCAAGCGCGGCAGCAAAACCTGGGCCTCGGGATCGCCGAAACGGACGTTGTACTCGATCAATTGCGGGCCCTGGACGGTGATCATCAAGCCGGCGTAAAGGACGCCCTTGAAGGGCCGGCCCTCGGCCGCCATCGCCTGAATCGTCGGCAGGACGATGCTGTTCAGGGTCCGCTCGACCATCGCCGGCGTCATCACCGGGGCCGGCGAATAGGCACCCATGCCGCCGGTGTTGGGGCCGGTATCGCCGTCGCCGACCTGCTTGTGGTCTTGCGCGGTGGCCAGCGGCAGGACGTGGGTGCCGTCGGAAAGGGCGAAGAAACTCGCCTCCTCGCCGTCGAGAAAGCCCTCGATCACAATCTCCGAGCCGGCCTCGCCGAACTGGCCGCCAAGGATCGCCGCCGCCGCCTCGATCGCCTCGGCCTCCGTCGGGCAGACGATCGCCCCCTTGCCGGCGGCCAGGCCGTCCGCCTTGACGACGATCGGGGCGCCTTGCGCTTGGATATAGGCTGTCGCCGCGTCGAGTTCCCGGAAGCGGCGGTAGGGCGCCGTCGGGATTCCATATTTGGCGCAGAGGTCCTTGGTGAAGGCCTTGGAGCCTTCCAGGACGGCGGCCTCCGCCTTGGGCCCGAAAGCCTTGATGCCGGCGGCCTCCAGCCGGTCGACCAGGCCGGCGACCAGGGGCTGCTCGGGGCCGACGACGACGAAATCGATCTCCTCCGAGCGGCAAAAGCCGACGATGCCGTCGAGGTCCATGGCGTCGATGTCGATGCAAGCGGCGTCGGCCGCGATGCCGCCGTTGCCCGGCGCGCAGTAGAGCGTGTCGACCAGCGGCGAGCCGGCCAGCGCCCAGACCAGCGCATGCTCCCGGCCACCGGAGCCGACGACGAGGACGTTCATTGGCGGCGCCCCTCCCTGTTTTGCCCGCTTGTCGTCAAACGCGGGCTTTATGATCCTTGTCCTCATCTTGTATCATGCTCTAGGGACAGAGATCGATGACCGAACCATCAGGCGCCGCTCCGGCCGCCAACCTGCCGGAATATACCGTCTCCGAGATCTCCTTCCGCCTGAAGCGGGTGGTGGAGGAGACGTTCGCCTATGTCCGCGTGCGTGGCGAGATCTCGGGCTTCACACGGGCCCGCTCCGGCCATCTCTACATGTCCTTGAAAGACGAGAAGGCGGTGCTCGACGCGGTCTGCTGGAAGGGGATCGCGGCCGGCATGCGGTTCCGGCCCGAGGACGGCCTCGAGGTCGTCTGCACCGGCAAGCTTTCGACCTATCCCGGCCGCTCGCGCTATCAGCTGGTGATCGAGCGGATGGAGCCGGCCGGCGTCGGCGCCCTGATGGCGCTGCTGGAGGAGCGGCGCCGGAAATTGCAGGCCGAGGGCCTCTTCGAAGAGGCGCTGAAACAGCCGCTGCCCTACTTGCCCGAGGTGATCGGCGTCGTCACCTCGCCGACCGGCGCCGTGATCCGCGACATCCTGCACCGGCTTCGCGATCGCTTTCCCCGCCGGGTGCTGTTGTGGCCGGTTCGGGTCCAGGGCGAGGGCGCGGCGGAAGAGGTGGCGGCGGCGATCGAGGGCTTCAACCGGCTCGCAGCCAACGGCGACCCGCCACGCCCCGCGCTTCTGATCGTCGCCCGCGGCGGCGGCAGCATCGAGGATCTTTGGGCCTTCAACGAGGAGGTCGTGGTCCGGGCCGCGGCCGCGAGCCGGATACCGCTGATCTCGGCGGTCGGCCACGAAACCGATACCACGCTGATCGACCATGTCGCCGACCGCCGGGCGCCGACGCCGAGCGCCGCCGCCGAGATCGCGGTGCCGGTCAGGAGCGACCTGGCCGCCGAGCTGATCGATCTCGACCGGCGCCAGACCGGTGCGATCGGGCGCCTCTTGGTCGAGCGCCGCCGCCGCGTCGAGGGGTTGGGACGGGGCCTCAGGGGCCCGCGCGAACTGCTGGCGCTGGCCAGCCAGCGCTTCGACGAAATCGCCGACCGCCTCGACCGCGGTCTGCTCGGCCTGATCGCGGAAAGACGGGCCCGGCTGCGGGAACTGGGCGCCGTGCTGCGCCCGCGTCTGCTGAGTGGCGAGACCACCCGTCTCGCCGAGGGTCTGGCGGCGGCGATCGCGCGGCTCGCCCGGGCCACGAGACAGCGTCTCGGCGACGCCCGCCACCGCCTCGAAGGCAACGCCAAGCTGCTCGAAAGCCTGTCCTACGAAAGGGTGCTCGGGCGCGGCTACGCCGTGGTCCGCGAGGCCGGTGGCCCGCCGCTGACCAAGGCCAGTGCCGCCAAGGCGGGACTAGGCCTCGAGATCCAATTCCAGGACGGCCGCGTCGGGGCGCGGGTCGAGGGCGATGCCGCACCACGCCGACGCCCCTCCCGCAAGCGTGGGCGCACGCCGGGCGACCAGGGCCAGCTCTTTTGAGAGCGCAGTCGACGGTCGGGTTTCTTCTCGCCGCGGCGCTGCTGCTCGGGTTTCCGCCATCGCTGGCGGCGGCGAGTGATGTCGAGCTAACGGGCGATTTCGTTCAGGGCGGCTTGGTGCGCGGAAAGGTCGCGCCCGGCACCGAAGTCCGATTTCTCGGCCGCGCGCTTCGGGTCTCGACCGGGGGCGTCTTCGTGATCGGCTTCGGCCGCGATTTCGCTACCACGGCAACGCTGAAGCTCCGCTATTCCGACGGCCGGGAAGAGCTTCGCGACCTCGCCATCGAACGTCGCCGGTACCGGATTCAGCGGATCGACGGCCTGCCGGCGAAAATGGTGACGCCAAGTGCCAAGGCCTTGACGCGAATCCGCCGCGAGGCCGCGGCGATCCGTGCCGTCCGCGCCACCGACAGCGACCGGACCTGGTTTCTGGAGGGCTTCACTTGGCCGGCGATCGGGCCGATTTCGGGCGTCTTCGGCAGCCAGCGTGTCCTGAACGGCGAGGCCCGGCGGCCCCACTACGGCGTCGACGTCGCGGCGCCGACGGGCACCATCGTCCGGGCGCCGGCAGCGGGCCGCGTCGCGCTCGCCGAGCCGGAGCTCTATTTCACCGGCGGTACGGTGATGCTGGACCACGGCCACGGCCTGACCTCGGTCTATTCGCACCTGGCCTCGGTTGCCGTGACGGTCGGCCGGACGCTGGCCAGGGGCGACCCGCTGGGTACCGTCGGCGCTACCGGCCGGGCCACCGGGCCGCATCTCGACTGGCGCCTGAACTGGTTCGACCAGCGTCTCGATCCGGCCCTCCTTGTCGGCCCGATGCCGACACCGCCCGCCACGAAAAACTAGAAGGTCTCAACGGGCTTCGGGCCAGCGCCGGTGCAACCAGAGCCATTGTTCCGGGCGGGCGCGAATCCAGCTTTCGAGCAAGCCGTTCACCGTCGTCGTCAGGGCCAACACGTCGGCCGCGCGGTCGCCGCTCGCCGGCGGCTGCAAGGGTGCCAGTATGGTGACGCGAAAGCGCGCGCCGGCAAGCCGCTCGCAGCGAGCGGGCAGGATCGGCAACCGGTAGCGTAGCGCCAGCTCGGCCAACGCCGGCGCCGTCATCGCCGGGCGTCCGAAGAAAGGCACCACGATGCCTTCGTTCAGTTTTTGGTCGACCAGCATGCCGACCGTGCGCCCCGCCTTGGCCAGGGCGAAGATCCGCCTGGCGCCCCGGGATCCTTTCGCCACCTGCTCGATGCCGGCGGTCTCGCGAGCCCGGCCGACCATGCGTTCCACGATCGGATTGTTGGCGGCGCGATGCACGATGCCCATCTCGCCGCCAAAGCTGATAAAAACGCGCGGCAGCAACTCCCAGTTGCCGAGGTGACCGGAAAAGAACAGCACGCCGGTGCCGGCCTCGACGGCCGCTTGCAAATGCTCGCCGCCGACGACCTCGACCCGCGAGGCCTGGGTCGGGGTTCCCATCAGCCTCTCTAGATGGCCGAGTTCGGCCACCGTCCGGCCCAGGTTCGCCCACATCCCGGCAACGATACGCCGGCGCCGGACGGAATCGATTTCGGGCATCGCGAGGGCCAGGTGGCGCTCGGCCCGCTGGCTGGCGCCGGGAAGAAGCCAGTCCGCACAACGCCCGATCCCGGCACCAAGCCCGGAGGCGATATCGACCGGCAAGAGACGGCAAAGACCGAGCAAAAGCCAGGCCCCGGCCGCTTCCAGGCGATAGCGGATCGGGTGCGCCAGCGGCCGGGGTGGCACGGTCGCCTCAGCCATCGGGAAACGCTCCGGCCAGCAACGCCAGCACCGCCGCCGGCGTCTCGAAGATCAGCTCGACCTCGACCACCGCGACCATCTGGCGGGCCTCCGCCGGTAGGCGGACGAAGTCCTTGGCCGTGGTGACAAGGTGGGCTCGGCGCTGGCCCGCCGCCTCGACCAGGCGCATGATCTCGTCACTGTCGTAGAGGTGATGGTCGGCGAAGCGATGGCCCTCGACGACCTCGAGGCCCATCGCCACCAGGGTCTCGAAGAACTTCTCCGGCCGGCCGATGCCGGCGAAAGCGACCACGGCGCCTCCGGCCAGCGGTTCGTCCCGCCCGGTCGGCAGCAGGCGCGCGCGGAGCAACGGCCGATCGACGATACCCGGCGGCGGGGCCGGGTCCCGCCCCGGCATCGTGCCCTCGATCAGCACCACGGCGTCGGCCCGCGCCATGCCGCCCGCTACCGTCTCTCTGAGCGGACCCGCCGGTAACAGACGGCCGTTGCCGAAGCCGTAATCCCGGTCCACCACCAAGAGCGACAGGTCCTTGACGAGCGAGGGGTTCTGAAAGCCGTCGTCCATGACAATGCAATCGGCGCCGGCGGCGATCGCCGCCATCGCCCCGGCCACGCGGTCGCGGGCGACCCAGGTGGGCGCGCGGCGCGCCAGCAACAAAGCATCGTCACCGACCCGGCGGGCGTCATGGCGTTCGGGCACCACCTCGAGCGGGCCCACCTCGCGGCCGCCATAGCCGCGGCTGAGAAAGTGCGGCGCCCGGTCGAGCTCCAGCAGCAACTGGGCGACGGCCAGCGCCGTCGGGGTTTTGCCGGCACCGCCAGCCACCAAATTTCCGACGCAGACGACGGGAACCCCGACCCGATGCGCCGAGGTCGCGGCACGGCCGAACTTGGCGGCGACATCGTAGAGCGGCGAGAGCGGCGACAACAGCCGAGCCATGGTGCCGTCATGGCGCCAGAAGTCAGGCGCGCGCATCGTCGTCATCGGCCCCGCCGGGTTCGAGATAGGGCATGATCTTGTCGACCAGCGCCTGCCGGATCTGCTCGCCCTCGGTGGTCAGGCGTAGCCCCGTCGCGGCCTGGTGCGCCACTTGTCTTTCGTCACTCAAGAGTTGGGCCAGGATCTTTTCCAGGGCCTTGGCGCTGGCCACCTGGACCGCCGCGCCGGCCTCCGTCAGCGCACTCACGCTTTCCTCGAAGTTCTCCATATGCGGCCCGAACAGTATCGCGCAGTCGAGCCGGGCCGCCTCCAGCGGGTTGTGGCCGCCATGCGCGACCAGCGAGCCGCCGATGAAGGCGATCCCCGCCACCCGGTAGAAGACGCCGAGCTCGTCCAAGGTATCGGCGAGATAGATCTCGGTCTTCGGCGTAATCGGCTCCATCCCGGCGCGGCGGCTGATCGCGGGCCCGCCGCGCCTGAGGGCGTCGCGAATCTCCTCGCCCCGTTCGGGATGGCGGGGAACGATAATCGTCAGCAGGTTCGGAAAACGCTCGGCCAGCGCCTTGTGGACGCCGGCGATCATGACTTCCTCGCCCTGGTGCGTGCTGGCCGCCAGCCAACGGGGCCGGCCCTCGATGGCACGGCCGATACGGTCCAGCTCGCGTTCGTCGGCGGGCAGCGGCGCCGCCGCCGATTTCAGGTTGCCGACCCAGGTGACGTTGTCGGCGCCGAGCGTACCGAGACGGCCGGCATCCGGCAGGCTTTGCGCGATGCAAAGGTCGAAACAACCGAGCATGGCCCGGATCAAGCCTTCCGCCCGGCGCCAGCGCTTGGCCGAATTCTCCGAGATCCTGGCGTTGACCAGGACCATCGGGATCGCCATTTCGTAGGTTTCCAGCACCAGGTTGGGCCAGAACTCCGACTCGACCCAGATCGCCAGATCGGGGTGCCAGTGGTCGAGGAAGTTTCGCACCGCCTTCAGTTGGTCGACCGGCACGTATTGGTGAACCGCCCGCTTCGGCAACCGCTTCGCCATCAGCTTGGCCGAGGTCACCGTCCCGGTGGTCAACATGACGTTGAGCGCTTCGTCCTCGGCCAGCAGGCCCTCGATCAGGGTCAGGGCCGACATCGATTCGCCGACGCTGGCGGCATGAGTCCAAACCAGCCTGCCGGGCGGCCTCGGCCGGGTCGGATAGCCCCGGCGCTCGCTGATCCGGATCGGATCCTCCTTACCCTCGCGCAGACGCCGCGCCAGGTGGCGATTGATGAACGGCGTCGCCAGGAAAGTCAGGATGCGGTAAAGGGTCGCGGTCATCGCCAACCGCTCCCCGGCGCGCTCGTCCGACTTTCACTCATCCTCGCCATTCTCGATCAACGATGCCGTGGGCATGTGGATTGTCGCTCGTTCCGGGCCGGATTCGCGCCGGCCCGAGGCACCTGTTCATAGCACAACCGCCCGCTATTGGCAGGCCGGCCCAAACCGGGATCGCGGGTTGCCGTCAGTCACCAACGCCGTGCAGCCGCCGGTCCGCCGGCTGGTCGGCGAGTTGCAGCGCATGCAGCTTGGCATAGAGACCGCCGGCGGCGAGCAATTCAGCGTGGCTGCCGGTCTCGACGATGCGGCCCTTGTCCATGACATGAATCGCATCGGCTGCCATCACGGTCGAAAGCCGGTGCGCGATCACCACCGTCGTGCGGTTTCGCATCAACCGGACCAAGGCGGCCTGTACTTCCGCGTCGGATCGGGAATCGAGGGCCGAGGTGGCCTCGTCGAGCAGCAGGATCGGGGCATCGCGAAGCATCGCCCGGGCGATCGCGATGCGCTGGCGCTGACCGCCGGAGAGCTTGAAACCCCCTTCGCCCAGCACCGTGTCGTAGCCCTGGGCGAGCGCCTGAATGAAGCCGTCCGCGTCGGCGGCACGGGCGGCGGCGGCGATCTCCTCGTCGGAAGCACCGGGGCGGCCATAGGCGATGTTGGCGCGGACGCTGTCGTCGAACAGCGTCGCCTCCTGGCTGACCAGCGCGATGGCGCCCCGGAGCGAAGCGAGCGTCAGGGATCTGACGTCCTGGCCGTCGATTAGGACCCGGCCTTGGCCTGCGTCGTAGAACCGGGGGATCAGGTTCAGCAGCGTCGACTTGCCGGCACCGGAGGGGCCGACCAGGGCCACCGTGGCACCCGCCGGCACCGTCAACGAGACCCCTTCCAACGCCGGCAGGGCATCGCCATAGCTGAACGACACCTTCTCGAAGCCGATCTCACCGCCGGCGATGTCGAGCGGTTCGGCACCCGCCGCCTCGTCGATCTCCGGCTCGACGTCCAGCATGGCGAAGATGCGCTCCGCCGCGGCCAGGCCCTCCTGCAGCGAGTTGTGCAGATTGGCCAGCCCCTTGATCGGCTGATAGGCCATCAACAGGGCGCCGAGGAAGGAGGTGAAGGCACCGAGGGTGATTTCGCCGGCCTGCGCCTGCCAGCCGCCGTAGAGGATCGCCATGGCGACGGCGATGCCGCTCAGCGCCTCCATGATCGGGCTGGCCATGGCTCGGGTCCGAAGTGCCCGCATCAATTCTTTCAGACGGCGGCGGATCGCGACCTCGGCGCGGGCGGTCTCGTGCGCCTCCATGCCGTAGGCCTTGACCAGGCGAGCGCCCTCGAAGGTCTCGGAGAGATGCTGGGCGAGCACCCCCGTCGCCGTCTGCGAGCGGCTGGCGGCAAGCCGCATGCGGCGGCCGAGCTTGCGCATCGCGATGCCCGCCACCGGCAGGATCACCAAGCTGGCCAGCGCCAGCCGCCAGTCCTGCACGAACATCACGACCACCAGCGCCACCACCGTGAAGCCATCCTTCAGAATGCCGGTGGCGGCGCGTGCGACGGCATCGCGCAACAGGCCGACATCGTAAAGAAAGCTCGAGATCAGCTTGCCGGTGTGGACCTGGTGCAGGTAGGCGAGATCGGCCCGGATCAGATGTCGATACATCCGAAGTTGGGTGTCGGCGATGATGCCCTGGCCGACGGCAGCCATCAGTATTTGCTGGAAGTAGCCGGCGCCGCCCTTGATAAGCGCCACCAGAACCACGGCGAGCGGCACCAGGAGCAGCATGCGCTCGGAGCGGGCGATGAAGATCTCGTCGATCGCCGGCTGCAACAGCCAGGCGTTGGCGCCGGTCGCCGCCGCCGCCGCCAGCGTCGCCAGCGCCGCGAGGCCGAGCTTGCCCGCATAGTCGCGAACGTGCTCGACGACGAGACGGCGCAACAGCACCCAGCTCGATGGTGACGGGGCCTCCGGCTTCTGGATGGGATCGCTCAAACGACGGGTCCGCGCCTGTTTTTGCCGTGCCGACGATACCACGCGCCCGGAATTGGCGATAATCAAGCTTCCTGCCGAACCTCGCCGACGAGCAGCGTGAAGCGTTCGGGCGCCGGCAGCGGGCCTTCGGTCAGGGCCGCCTCCAGCCGTTCGAGGCCGGCCCGGAAAGCCGCCGCCGGGATCAGATGCAATACCGAGAAAGCCTTCTCGGCGAAGGCGTCGGCGTCGGTAAGCTGGCGCGGCACCTCGACCATGACCTCGCGTGCCGCCTTGAAGCCGCACCCCTCCATGATCCCGATGAGGTCCGCGGTGCCGGGATAGCGGGCGAGGTCGGCGGCGACGGTTTCGGGGAAGTAGCGGGCCAGCACCGGCCGGGCTCGAATTTGGGCGTGGCTCTGCGTTACCGTGACCAGGCGCCCGCCGAGGCCCAGCACCCGCGCCACCTCCTCGAAATGGTCCGCCGGCCAGGCCAGATGATGGATCACGTCGACCGAGAAGACGAGATCGAAGAGGGCGGCTTGGAACGGCAGACGATGCGCGTCGCCGGCGAGATAAGCGACACCGCCGGCGAGGCCGCGGGCGTGGCCCAGCATGGCCTCGGACCGCTCGAGGCCGATCGCCCGGCAGCCGCTTTGGCCTCTGAGCGCGCGAATATGGTTGCCGGTACCGGCGCCGACCTCGAGGGCCCGGCTCTCCGGCCCGAGGCGGCCGAGCTCCGCCAGCGCCGGCACGATGCCGTCGTAGACCCGGCGCCGGCGGGCATAGGCATCGGCGAGGCCGTCGTAGTCGGACATGGCGCTCCCTCGCTTCCCCGATATGGTGGCCTAGATCAGGCGGCAGAGTGTAACTTGTGCGGCGGTGATGTCGTATCGCCGAACGAACCGGAGTAACGCCGCATGAACGCCACGCCCGAGATCCGCCACAGCGCCTGTCCGCACGACTGTCCCTCGACCTGCGCGCTGGAGGTCGAGCGGCTGGACAGCCACACCATCGGCCGGGTCCGGGGCGCGGCGGAGAACAGCTATACGGCCGGCGTCGTCTGCGCCAAGGTCGCCCGCTACGCCGAGCGCATCCACCACCCCGACCGGCTGACCCAACCGCTGCGCCGGGTCGGCGAGAAGGGTGGAGGCGAATTCCAACCGATCTCGTGGGACGACGCCCTTGACGAAGTGGCGGAGGGTTTTCTGCGGGCCGAGCAGCGCCTCGGGCCTGAGACCGTCTGGCCCTATTACTACGCCGGCACCATGGGGCTGGTGCAGCGCGACGGCATCAACCGGCTGCGTCACGCCAAGAACTATTCCGGCATGCTTGGGACGATCTGCGTCGCCCTGTCGTTCACCGGCTTCATCGCCGGCACCGGCAAGCTGGCCGGCGCCGACCCGCGAGAGATGGCGAAGTCGGACCTGGTGGTGATCTGGGGCTCGAACCCGGTCAACACCCAGATCAACGTGATGACCCACGCGATCCGGGCCCGCAAGGAACGTGGCGCCAAAATCGCCGTCGTCGACGTCTATCGCACCGGCACCGCCGAGCAAGCCGACATGCACGTCTGCCTGCGCCCTGGCACCGATGGCGCGCTCGCTTGTGCTGTTATGCACGTGCTGTTCCGCGACGGCCATGCCGACTGGGACTATCTCGAGAAATATACCGATTGCCCGCGCGACCTGGCGGCCCACCTGAAAAGCCGGTCGCCCGAATGGGCCGCACCGATCACCGGCGTGCCGGCGGAAGAAATCGAGGCCTTCGCCAAGTTGATCGGCACCACCAAACGGGCCTTCTTCCGCCTCGGCTATGGTTTCTCGCGCCAGCGGAACGGCGCCTTCAACATGCACGCCGCCTCCTGCATCCCGGCCGTCACCGGGGCCTGGCAATACGAAGGCGGCGGCGCCTTCCACAACAACGGCGCCATCTACACCTGGGACCGCACCCTGACCGAGGGCTTGGACGTGCGCGACGACGCCGTCCGGGTGCTGGACATGGCGCTGATCGGGCCGGTCCTGCAAGGCGAGGCGGAGGCCTTGAGGGGCGGGCCGCCGGTGACCGCGCTGTTGATCCAGAACACCAACCCGATGCTGGTGGCGCCGGAGCTGAACAAGGTGCAGCCCGGCTTCGCCCGCGACGATCTCTTCTGCGTGGTGCACGAGCAGTTCCCGACCGAGACCGCGAAAATGGCCGATATCGTGCTGCCGGCGACGATGTTTTTGGAGCACGACGACGTCTACCAGGGCGGCGGTCATCAACATGTCCTGGTGGGACCTAAGATCATCGAGCCGCCGGAGGGCTGCCGCTCCAACCACGAGGTGATCTGTGGGCTGGCCCGGCGCCTGGGCGCCCGGCATCCGGGTTTCGAGAAGAGCGAGTGGGAACTGGTCGATCATCTGCTCACCGCCGCCGGCTATCCCGACGCCGAGACCATGCGCGAGCGGCGTTGGCTCGATTGCCAGCCCGATTTCGAGACCGCGCACTATTTGAACGGCTTCGCCAACCCGGACGGCAAGTTCCATTTCCGCCCCGATTGGGGAAAGTCGGAGCTGGGGAAATATGGCGCCGAGGGCTGGCGGGAGAGCCACCCGGCCCTGCCCGACCATTGGGACGTCATCGAGGAGGCGAGCGAGGCGAAACCCTTTCGCCTGATCACGGCGCCGGCCCGAAACTATTTGAACTCATCCTTCACCGAGACCCCGACCTCGAGGGAGCGCGAGGGCCGGCCGACGGTGCTGATCCACCCCGACGCCGCCGCCGAACTCGGCATCGGGGACGGCGCCCGGCTCCGCCTCGGCAACGACCGCGGCAGCGTCGTTATCCACGCGGAAATTTTCGACGGCCTGCGCCCGGGCGTCGTCGTGGTCGAGAGCATCTGGCCGAGCCACGCCTTCGAGGAAGGCATCGGCATCAACGCCCTGACCGGTGCTGAACGCATCGCCCCGATCGGCGGCGCCGCCTTCCACGACAACGCCGTCTGGATCCGCCCCGCCTAGCACCCAGTTTCCGACTCGATCGGTTGCGCCAGCCACCCTCCACGTCATTCCCGCGTGCGCGGGAATGACGGTCGAGTGTCGAATTCCAACCTTCTGAAACGCTTCCCAGCAACCGGCTGGTCTCGCTGACCGATTCAGCCGGCACCGAGAGCTACGGCCACGACGCCAATGGCAACATCGACCAGACCGACGGCGGCGTCTGCGGCGGCGGCGGCGGCCGGGCCTATGTGCATGGCCTCGACGGCCGCCCGGCCGAGGTCTGCGAGGGCGGCGCCACGCTCGCCACCTACCAGACCAATGCGCTGGGTGAGCGGGTCGTCGCCGATCCGGGCCCGGCGAGCCACTTCCATTACGCCGCCGACGGCCGCCTGCTGGCCGAGACCGACGCCACCGGCGGCCTGGTCGCGGCCACCGTCTATCTGAACGGCCAGCCCTTCGCGCAACTGACGCCGGACGGCGAGGGCGGCCTTCGCCTGCTCTACATCGAGACCGACCATCTGGGCACGCCGAAGCGGATGCTGGGCGCGAGCAGCGGCAGCGGCGGCGGCGGCGAGCCGGGTGGCGGCGGCGCCGGCATGGTCGTGATGCACATCGGCGGCGTCTACTACGTCGTGCCTTTCGAGGGCGGCAGCGGCGGTGGTGGTGGCGGCGGCAGCGGCACCACGGAGGTGGTCTGGGATCGGCAGGCCGAGCCCTTCGGCGGCCCGCACCTGCTGACCGCCGACCCGGACGCCGACAACGCGATTCGATTCCCGGGCCAGCGCGAAGCCGCGCTCACCGGCCTCCACTACAACTACTTCCGCGACTACGACCCGGCCCTCGGCCGCTACCTGCAACCCGACCCCATCGGCCTGGCGGGGGGCGATGTGAACTTGTACTCTTATGTGTGGAGTGATCCGACAAACACGCTTGATCCGCTCGGTTTGCAGGCAAGGCGTGGCCCTCGGGTTGTACCTGTCACCCCTGGCGGACGGGCTCTTACCACAGAAGAGCTAAATATAGGATTTCGTGCGGAATCTCTGCTTATCGCCATTCGTAGATACGATCCGAATTATCGCCCACCCCCGGTGCTGCGGAGTCCTGAAAGCGCACCATATGCCAGGTGGGATATCGCTCGGTTTGAAGCGACCCTCCAAAATTATACGCGGGAGGCGGTTCCACTGTTGCCACAGAACCAGGTATGTCGCGGGGGTGCGTACACTTTGCGCGACGCGTCCACGGGCCGTGTGTTGTACTCGGGCAGGTCTATCGATTTGCTCCGCCGCAGAGGCGATCACCAGCGCGATCCACGCTTCGAGGGTCTTCGTTTCGAACCAGCCGCTCGCACGGACAGCTATTGGCCTGCCCCCAAGGTTTGTACCACGTCCTAAGTTAGTCTGTTTGCCACCTGTTCTGAGGCCCGGTTCGGTCGTAGCCCATCAGTTGCGAAGGCCGGAACGGGCCGGTGGTGCAGAATGGTCTCTGG
>PVBE010242074.1_pt1 | contig 17970 bp, 10 predicted proteins | sample 1631181 | NCBI WGS metagenome assembly PVBE01 (sample SAMN08397723, study PRJNA350692) | Marine metagenome, whole genome shotgun sequencing project. | isolation source: water | place: Pacific Ocean | collected 2012-04
TCTCCGGCGGCCTGACCGGTGCGGTGTCGGAGATTCTGAAGTATCCGGTCGAACGCGTCGATTATGTGGAACCGGACCCGGTCATGCTCGACGTCACCAGCCGGGTGATCGACCTCGAGCGCGATCCCCGCGTCCAGCTGGTGAGCGGCGATCCGCGCCGTTTCCTGCGCCACGGCGACAACCGGTACGACGCGATCCTGGTCAACCTGTCAGAGCCGCGCACGGTGCATGTGAACCGCTTTTACACGGTCGAGTATTTCAAGGAAGTCCGCCGGGCCCTGCGTGATGACGGCGTCTTCAGCTTTACGTTTCCCGGGCTGGAAAACTATGCGGGCAGGGAGACACGGCTGCTGCTCTCATCGGTCTATGCCTCGTTGACCAGTGTGTTCCCTGATGTTCTGATCGTCCCGGGCCGGCGCCAGGTGTTTGTCGCGGCCGGCCCGCAGCGGCCGCTGGACATCGGGATACCACAGCGCCTGCGCACCCTCGGTATCCCCACGGTATACGTGCGCGACGACTACTTTCGCGCCAAGACCAGGCCGGACCGGCTGTCCCAGGCACAGGAGGCGGTGTCGATGCCGGCGCCGCTGAACCGGGATTTCCAGCCGGTCACCTGCTATGTGCACCTGAAATACTGGCTGCGCCAGTCACAGTCGAACCTGGTCTTGCCGTTGACAGCGATAGCCGGCATCGCCATTCTGCTGATCACGCTGCTTTACCGGCAGCGGCGTGTGGTCACGGCCGCCGTCGCCGCGTCCGGCTTCGCGGCGATGGGGCTGAAGATGGTCTTGCTGATCATTTTCCAGAGTTATTCCGGGTATGTGTATCATCATATCAGCCTGTTGATCGCGGTGTTCATGGCCGGTGCCGCCGCCGGTGCGGCGTGCGGCCGTTGGTTGCGGACGGCGCCGGGCCCGGTGTTTCGCCGGTTGGACATCGGTCTGGCGCTGATCGCACTGGGGCTCTGCACACTGACGGCGGCGGCGCCGTCCCTGCCGGCGGCCCTGGTGACCGTTGTCATCGTGCCGCTGTTGCTGGCCCTGGCAGGAGGGGTTGTCGGGTGCCAGTTCGTACTCGCGTCCAGGCTGGTGTTCACGGGTGTCGGCAACACGGCGGCGCAGTTGTTTCTGCTCGACATGCTCGGCGCCTGTCTTGGGGCGCTCGTCATCAGCACCTACCTGATTCCGTTGGGCGGCCTGGTCACCACGTGCATCGTGCTCGGCGCGGTCAAGGGAGTCACGGCGCTGTGGCTGCTTCGGGCCGCCCCCGCGGCGCTCACCGAACCGGCAAAGGCGACGGTGCCCGAGGTGATCCCGCCGGCGGCGATGCCGGGGGGCGGCGGCGGCCGGCGGCGGCAGGTTTTTGCGACCTTCGGCGTGATCGTTGTCGTTTTTGTGGTTACCGGCATATTGCTCGGCTGGGAGCGCACCCAGCCGTGGGCCTACGCGATGTCATTTCACCCGGTTTACCAGGGGATGCTCCTGTTTCTGCTCTTTTGGGGGGTGTTCAGCGCCCTCGACCTCAAACGTCTGCCGAACCGCAACTGGGCGTCATGGCGGCTCGGGCGGCTGACCGTTTTTCAATGGTTGAATTATGTCGTCTTCGCCGTCGCGGTGTTCTTTCCGATATTCCGCTGTTATTTTAAGGTGCCGTATCTGTTCTGTCACGTGTGCCCGCGGAAATGCATTTTTGGTGTCATCCGCCCGTTCATTATTCCGGGTGTGCTGCTGATGAACATTCGCAAGCGCCACTGGTGTTATCACGGTTGCCCGATCGGTGCGGTGCTGGACTGTGAGGCACGTGTCAGCCGGCAAAGGTGGCGGTCGCTGGGATTTCTACGCGGGCTGTTTTCCCTGGCCGTGCTGGCGCTGATCGTGTACGTGTACTTCAGGGTGCGGGATGATTTTTATTCCGGGCCGATAACGGATAACTGGTACGAGGCCTTGTTCAAGAACAGCTACAGCGTGACCGCATCCGTGGTGGCGATTTCGGTGCTGGTGCTGATCCTGGGATTTCTCTGGGTGCGCGCCTTCTGCGATCTCATCTGTCCGGTCGGAACGGTTTCCGAATTCCTCTTGCGCCGGGAGCAGCACGCCCGCGCCAAGCCCGGGCCGGCATCCCCGGCGTCGGCGCCGGAGGAGCCGGGGCAGTTCAATTCGAACCTGGAAGATAGGCCAAGCCCGTGAAAGAAAGCGAGACCAGCAGGCGTCAATTCATCCGCTGCTGTGCTGTCGGTGCCGGCGGCCTGGCGTGTGGTGGTTTGGCGGTCCATCAGATGATCACCACCGGCCCGAGCACCGACCTGCGCACCGGCTTCCAGGACGACGCGCCCGAGACCCTCGATCAATGGTCGCGTGAAGCGTCGTGGTACGTGAGTACCGGCGAGCTGGTACGCTGCGAACTGTGCCCGCAACTGTGTATTCTCGGCGAGAACGACCGCGGCTACTGTCGGGCGCGGGTCGTGAAGGATCAGAAACTGCATACGCTCACCTACGGCAATCCATGCAGTATCCACGTGGACCCCATCGAGAAGAAACCACTCTTCCATTTCCTGCCGGGCTCCGAGATTTTCTCGGTCGCCACTGCCGGCTGCAACCTGCGCTGCAAGAACTGCCAGAACTGGGAGATTTCACAGGCCCGCCCGGACGACACCGAAAACATCGACCTGCTGCCGGAGCGCCTGGTCGAGACCGTCCAGGCCAGGGGGATTCCCGCCATCGCCTATACTTACTCCGAACCCATTATCTTTTATGAATACGTCCATGACGCCGCAGTGCGGGCGCGCCAGGCAGGGATCAAGAACGTCATGGTCACCGCCGGGTACATCGAGGAACGGCCCTTGCGCAAATTGTGCCAGGTGATCGACGCCGCCAATGTCGACCTGAAAGGATTCACGGACCGGTTCTACCGGCAGATCACCGGGGCGAAGCTCGAGCCGGTTTTGCGCGCCCTGCAAATCCTCCACGAGGAAGGGGTCTGGTTCGAGATCACGCGGCTGATCGTGCCGACCCTGTCCGACCAGCTCGATGATATCCGCGCCATGTGCGGCTGGATCGTCGATACGCTCAGCCCCGATGTGCCGATCCACTTTTCCAGATTCCACCCGGCCTATCAGCTCAAGACCCTGCCGTACACCCCGGACGCCGTCCTCGTCAGCGCCAAGGACATTGCCACCGAGATGGGCCTGAAATACGTCTACATCGGCAACCTGCCGACGCGACGGGGACAACACACTTTCTGCCCGTCCTGTAACCGGCGCGTGATCGAGCGGCACGGTTATCTGTTGGGACATTCGCTGCTCGGCGAGAGCGGTGACTGCACTTGTGGCGAACGTATCCCGGGGGTGTGGTTGTGAAAACCAACGGGCCGCACACGGACGACTTCGCGATGCCGACGCGCCGTATCATGGCGTTCGACATCGGCGCCGTCGTCTTGCTGGCACTGGCGGGTGCGATGACCGCCGTGCCGCCGCAACCGTCGATCGACAACCTCGAGACCGTCGCCGCCGGCCCGGCCGGGCAAGACGGGGTGGCCGATCAGGACAATAACGAACCGGGGGAGGATCCGGCCGTTCGCGCCCCGACCGCCGCCGGGCAGTTTTATCCGGCGGCGGAAGAATCGTTGCACGCGGCGATCGACGGGATGATGCTGCAGGCGCCCTCAATCGGCGTGGAGGGGGTCCGGGCCATTCTCGTGCCGCACGCCGGATACCGTTTCAGCGGCGCCGTTGCGGCCGCCAGTTTCAAGCAGGTACCCGCCGACTTCGAGCGGGTCGTCATCATCGCCGCCAACCACAACGGCGACGCCCGGTTCGACGGCGTGTCTCTGCCGGAGGCACGCTACTATGCCGTGCCAGGGGTCCGGATTCCGGTGGACGCCGCGGTTTCCGGGATGCGGGGAACCGCGCCATTCACTTCCGTCGCCGCCGCGCACACGATGCACATGCTCGAGGTCGAGCTGCCGTTCCTGCAGTACCTGAAGGGGTATCCCGACGAACCGCGGTACACCATCGTGCCGATGATCGCCGGCACCCTGGACGAGGCGCAGGCCGCCGCCTTCGACGCCGCCCTCGACTCCTTTGCGGCGGACCGCAAGACCCTCCTTTTGTTCAGCGTCGACCTGTCCCATTATTATGACGACGAGACCGCCCGCAAGCTCGACAACTTCACCCTGGACGGGCTGCTCAGTATGGACCCGGCCAAACTCGGCATGGCCCGCACTGATGGCAACCAGGTGTTGCAGGCGATGATCCGCCTGGCCCGCCGGCACGGGTGGCAGCCGACCTTTCTGGAGTACCGCAATTCCGGCGAGGTCGAGGGTGCCGACAAGAACCGTGTGGTCGGCTACGCGTCGATGGTCTTTCATCCGCCACTGTCGCTCGACGACAATCACCAGGACGCGCTTCTCAAGCTGGCCCGGCTGGCGGTCGAGACCTACGTGCGCACCGGGCGAATGATCCAGCCCACCGCCGCCATGTACAAGCAGCACCCGGTACTGCGGCTGCGCCGCGGGGTCTTTGTCACGATCAACAAGGATGGGCAGCTGCGAGGCTGTATCGGCCGTACTTTCGGCCTGCAACAGCTGGGGTCGAGCCTCATCACTTGTGCGATCCAGGGGGCGGTCGCGGACCGGCGCTTCAAGCCGGTGGCGGAAGCGGAACTGGCCCGCCTCGATTACTCGGTGTCCATCCTCAGCTTTCCCCGGCTCATACAGGTCGACTCGGCCGTCCACTACCTCGGTGCGCTGCGCCCGCACGAGGACGGTGTCGTCATGATGTACAAGGGAAAACAGTCCACCTATCTGCCCCACGTCTGGAAATCGATCCCGGAGCCGGAAGAGTTCCTGCGCCGGCTCTCCCTGAAACAAGGGGCGCCGGGCGATGCCTGGAAAAGGGATGGTGTCCGCCTCTACCGATACTCCGTAGAGGCATTCTCCGAGTCACCGGAGCACTGACGGCGCCGGTACCGGCGCACCCGTCATTCCTCATTCTTGCGGCCGCTGCGGCCGCAGCACCGTTTGTACTTGCGGCCGCTGCCGCATGGACAAGGGGCATTGCGCCCGGGGCCGGTGTCCGTGGCACCGCTGCCGGCGTCACGTTTGACAAAACGCTCGTAGTCGCAGGCCGGCAAGCCGGCACCAAGACAAGCGGCCATCGCTTCGAGGGACGGTATCGTCCGCGCGAAGAACTCACGGTATCCGGCGCACAGGTAGTTCAGGCCGCCTTCACCGTCCGCCGTCCGGCGAATGCGGTGGGCCGGGCAGCCGCCGCGACAGAGCCGCAGGAATGGACATTCCCGGCAATCCCGCGGCAACCCGTCCGATTTATCGCGTCCGAACCCCTGTTGCTGCGGTCCGTCGACCATGGCGGCGAGCGTCTGCTCGGCGATGTTTCCGAGTTGATTCTGTGGAAAGACGAAGTGATCGCAACTGTACAGGTCGCCGTTGTGCTCGAGTGCCATGGCGCGGCCGCACCGCTCGGCGTGCACGCACAAGGTCGAGGGCTGCCCCATGACCATGCCGAGCATGAGGTCGAAGTGCTGGACGAAGATACGGCCGACGTCTTCGCGCCGCCACCTCTCGAACACGCCGGCGAGAAACCGTCCGAACTGCCGGGGGCGAACGCTGCGTTCGGAGACCCGGTTCGCACCCACAACCTCGACGATCGGAATGAACTGCATGAACGACGAGCCGATGCCTTTGAGGAAGTCGTAGACGGTTTCGGGATGATTGCTGTTGTCGCACTGGACGACGGTCAGCGTATTCCACTCGACCTCGTGCCGCCGCAACGCGTCGACACCGCGCATGACCGCGGCAAAGGAGCCGCGGTTGCGGTTGTCGCGGCGAAATTTGTCATGCATCTGCTCCGGCCCGTCGATGCTGATGCCGACGAGGAATTCATGCTGGTGGAGGAAGCGGCCCCATTCATCGTCCAGCTGCGTGCCATTAGTCTGCAGCGCGTTGGTGATCTTCATTCCGGGCCGGGCATACTTTTGCTGCAGCTCGACCGCCTGGCGGAAGAAGTCCACTCCCATCAGCGTCGGCTCGCCGCCCTGCCAGGCGAAGTTCACCTCACGCGCCGTCTCGGGGTGGTTCTCGATGTACTGGCGGGTGAACCGTTCGAGCACCTCCGGGGGCATCCGGAAACGCTCCGTTTCCGGGAACAGTTTCTGTTTGCCGAGGTAGAAGCAGTAGGCGCAATCGAGGTTGCATATCGGCCCGATGGGCTTGACCATGACGTGGAACGGCAAAGCGGATGATTGGCGTGGGTCGTGCATCAGTTCGTGTGAATTGCCTTGACGGTGGCAGCCGGCGAATTGCGCCGAATGCCAAAACGGGTTTACAGTTTCTTTCCCGGGACACCGGTGATTCGCTTGCCTTGGCACGGAATCACTTTCCCGACACTTCTCGCCTCGCCGACGCCGCTGACCATCAGCACCGGCAGCGCCGATACCAGCTGGCTTGAAAAGGCCACATCACTGGAAACAGGCCCGTCCCGGCGCTTTTTACCGCCTTCCGGCGTGAATACCGTCACACGATATTGCGCCGCTTGAAGCTCATCCGCGCGAAGGAGTGCTTATACGGGGATTCGCCGATCCTGGTCACCGTCCCCGAGGAGAGCTTGAACCGGTAGTTCAAGGTGAGCGGGTCGGGCACTCGCGGCGTGATGCTGTTGGCGGGATTGCCCTTGTCCAGGTAGTTGGTGAACACGACGCCCTTCTTGACCACCGGCGTGACGATGGCCACGGCCTCGAAACTGCCGGTGACAATCTCGATGTGGTGGCGCTTCATCAGTCCGGAAAACCACATGTCGTCATCCTTGATTCCGAGATTAAAGTCCTTTTGCACCGGCACACGCTTCGACTCGATCACTACCCTGTCGCCGGACTCGATCCCCCTTTTGGCGGCGTCGTCCTGGTGGATCTCCAGGAAGTTGTCAGGCCAGCGCTGCTGGATGTACGGCCGCCGCTCGGTATCGTCAAAACCGGACTGCCAGATCTCGTTGACCCGGCCGTTGGTCACCCAGAGCTCGTCACCCCTGGGGCGCATGAACTCATAGAAATCGGCCCACAGCCGCCACGGGGATTTCAGCAGGTTGAGCTTGCCCGTCTGGGTGCTGAATGACATGATCTTCTTGTCCTGGACGCTGATGCCGGCCGGCCCGGTGAGCGGCAGGTCCTGGCGCTCGAAGTCGTGCAGCCGCTTGGTCTCGATGATCTTGTCGCCATCGAGCAGCAGCGGGCACTGGAGCCCGGTGGTGCCGTAGCTGCGCAGCAGGTCGTGCGCCTTGATGCCGCGGCGCCGGGCGACGGTTCGCAGGACATTGTAATCGGTGCTCGAGCCACGGCCGAAGCGGCAGGACTCCTCGAAGACGTCGTTGGCCTCCTGCCACTCATAGCCGTCGAATCCCATCTTGCGGGCAAGCATGGCAACAATCTGCCAGTCGGGTTTGGCTTCCCCGGGCGGATCGTAGAATTTCGAGTACAGGCGGATGCGCCGCTCGCCATTGCAGCGGGTGAAGTCCGCTTCCCCCCAGGTGGCGGCGGGCAGCACGATGTCGGCAAAGCGGCTGCCGATCGGGTCGATGAGGTAAATGTCCTGGTTAACGATGACCATGCCGCCGGAATCGACGCGGTTCTTCAATGTATCGATGATGTGCTGCCGGTCCCCGGAGCGCAACTGGTGGGCATTGCCGCGGGTGTGTTTGCCGATGGTGTCGGCAAGGGCCTGGGAGCCGCACATGGCCTGGATCCAGGTAGTGCCCACGACATAGGCGAAACGCACGTGCCCGGCTTCGACCCAGCGGTCCAGATCCAGCCGGTGGCGGCGACGGCCCGGTATCTTGTAAGGGGATTTCCAGGCCGGGTAGCTGCCGCCGCTGCGGCCGCCGCGCTGGTGGCCGCCAAGGCGCGTGATCACCCGGCCCGGCCGGCCGCCGCACCCGAGGATCACGCCGAGGGTGCCGATGGAGACGGTGTTCAGATAATTGTTGGACCAATAGTTGCCCTTCTCAAGGGCAATGGTCGTCTTCACCCGCTCGCCGCCGGGCTTGGGGCGGGCCATCATCTCGGCCGCCTGATAGATCTTTCGCGGGTCAATTCCGGCAATCCGGGCGGCAACCTCGGGATCGGATTCCTCCTGGGAGAGGATCCACCCCTTCCAGTCCTCGAACCCGTCCACCTGAAAATGGCCCCAGGTGGTACGCCATTGCCACGGCAGGTTGCGCGTGCCCTGGCCAAAGCCCGATTCCGTTTCCCAGCGGTTGGCCACCCAGCGGTCGATGAATTCCCTGTCCTCCCAGCCGTTCTCGAGGATCACCCGCTCGATGGCCATGTGTACGGCGGTGTCGGAACCGGGGTACACATCCAGGTGCAGCCCGCCGCATTGCTCGGCGTACGCCACCCCCATGGTTTTTCGGGGGTTGATCATGACGAGCTTGGCCTGGTGTGTCTTGATGCCCTGCAGGATCCACTCGTTCCACAGCACCGACTTGCTCTCGTATGGATCGGTGCCCGAGATCACGATGCAGTCGGCCAAGGCAAAATCCTCGTACGAGGCGGAGAATTTGTCGTACCCGATGTCGGTCATCCCCGGGGTGGAATCGACCATCGACGGATGGTCATGCTGCGCCACTGCCGGGGTGTTGATGCTCTTGAAGGCGAGACGGGTGAGTGCATAGGTGTTTTCGAAAAACTGATAGCTGAAGTATTTCATTGCCCACGCGTCTTCGCCGTAACGCTTGATGACGTGCTTCGAAATTTCGGCCGCCACGTCGAGAGCCAGGTCCCAGCTCACCGGGGTCAGCACGTCGTTGATCCGGATCATCGGATGCTTCAACCGGTCTTTGGTCGGTTTGTTTTCGTTGTAGACCTTTTGGGCGATGCAGCCGCCGCGAATGCTGTGACTGCCGTTGGGGTTGACGACCGAGGCATCGCCGTCAGCGACAATTGCGATGTTGTGCAGCTTGCCGTTGTGCAGCGCCTGGGTGAACTGGTTCGGGCCGAGCCAATTGCCCTGCATGGGGCCGATGGGGAAATCCCGGCCCAGGGCGTTCTGATCTTTCCTGAGCCCGCCATGGGGACCGTCCGCCGGCCAGCGATAGACCTTGTAACCACACGCCACGATGCAGTAGTCGCAACAGGTGGTGAGCACCTCGGCGTTCTTCGGCGGCACCGGCACCTTGTCGCGCGGCTGGAAAAACGGCATGGATTGATTCGTAGGCATGGCCAGTACTTCCTTTGATCAGGGGCGCAAATTGTCGCTGTGACCGTAGATGAGCCCGATGAGCCCGGTCGCATGGATGTCGTCGCCCTCCGATTCGAGCAGAACCTGGGGCAGGCTCTCGGTGGCGTGGCCGGTAATGATCATGCCGTGGCGCGTCAGGTCGAAGCAGGACTGGTGAAAGGGGCACGGTCCGATCACCTGGTCCGCGGCCTTGTAGGCCCCGTGCAGCACCCCCCCCATATGCGGGCACAGCAGGTTGAAGGCGACGACGTCCTGGTCCGGACCGATGCCGCCGCCGGCCGGCACCCCCAGCTTGACCAACATGCTGCCCGAGTTCTGGCTGTTGTCCGGGTAGTTGAACCACACTGGCTCGCCGTCCTTGAGCTCACTCAGCCGGCCGAGCCTCTTGCGCGGATACGACGCCAGCTCGGCGGCGAGCGAGATGCCCTCGAAGCCGGGGATATTGCAGAGCAGCACGGTCCCGGTTACGGCCGCGCCACTGTGCAGCAGAAAGCTCCGTCGCGTCAGGCACGCGCCGGGGCGGGGAGGGTCTGGTTGACGGGTGTTCATTGGCCCCCCCCTTCCCTGTTTGACAGATACATTTCCAGCCCGATGCGTTTGGCTTTGGCCTGGGTCAGGCCGGGGACGTCCGGCATCGCCTCGTAAAGCGGCACCTCCGGTACCGGCATCTTGATTTCGTCGCCGCTGATCTCGTCGAGAAAGATCACCAATGCCTCCTTCTCCTCGTCGGTCAGGTCCAGCGGTTTGAGGATCGGTGTCTTGGTGTTGATTCCGTGGCTGCCGTCGGTGAACTCGTTGTTGCCGCCGCCGTCGTTGTAGAAGTCGATGACCTCCTCGAGCGAGAAGAACTGTCCGGCATGCATGTACGGCGGCGTGAAGGCAAGGTAGCGCAGGGGCTGGGTACGGTGCTTGCCGATATCGTCAGGGCGCTTGGTGGTGTAGAACAGGCCGGCATCGTCTTTCCATTCCCGGTACCCCTTCTCGGGCAGGCCCTTTGCATAATTCTCCCAACGGAAGGTGATCGTGTTCAGCCCGGTCGACTCCCACTCGGGCGGCCGCGGCACCCCGAGGTTGTAATACTTCTCATCCGAGAGCAGCGGGCCGTTGTGGCACTCGATGCAGTTGGCTTTGCCCTGGAACAGCTTCAACCCTGCCACCGCCTCCTCCGACAGGGCGTCTTCGTCACCTTCGAGATAGCGGTCCAGGGGCGTGTCTCGTTGCGACAGCATGGCCCGTTCAAAAGTCGCGATGGCCTGCCACGCATCCCCGAGCACCGGCCGCTCAGTGCCAAAGATCTCCTTGAATTTCCGGATGTAATGCGGCGTCTGGCGCAGGCGGCTCTGCATCACGTCCCGTTCGCCATTGCCGGCCACCGCCCCGCGGTTGGCCGTCGGCGCCTGGGTTTCGAGGCTCTTCGAACTGCCCTGCCAGAACAGCTTGCCGAGATAGCCGCTGTTCACGGCGGTGTGGGAGTTGCGCCAATGGATCGCACCGGGATAGCCGCGGGAGATCGGCTGGTTGGAGCCCCATCCCTTTTTCGGGTCGTGACAGTCGCCGCAGCTCAGACTCGCGTCACCGGTGAGCCGGGTGTCGAAGAACAGGAGCTTCCCGAGCTCCGCCTTCTCCTGGGTTATCGGGTTGTCTGGCGGCACCGGAACCGGCGGCAGCGACGCCAGCGGCGGATCGACGTCAGGATCGCCGGCGGCCGGAACCCGGCCCGCAACGACGACCAGCAGCAGGGCGCAGCGCAACAGAACAAACAGCCGCATTGATTGGGCCCCGTACAGTTCGACTTTCATGACGCTCTCCGTCAATTGTGCACCTTTACCCAGTTCTCGATCTTCTCGTATTTTTCGGGTATCTCCACCGGCTCAACCGTCACCGGCTCAAGGCTCGAAAGGCTCTCGAGGAAACTGACCAGGTCCTTCTTCTCGTCGGCGGCCAGCCCCAGGGGCGACAGTTCGCGGGCCAGCGGGTCGTCATGGCCGCCGCCGCCGTCATAGAACTCCACCACTGCATCCAGCGTTGCGATCACACCGTTGTGCATATAGGGGGCGGTGTACTTGAGCTCGCGCAAGCTCGGGGTGATGAACTTGCCAACGTCGCGATAGTTCTTGCTCACCAGGAAATAGCCGACATCGCGGCGCCAGATGTCGGCCTGCGGCACGCCGTGATTCGAGAGCACGGCACGAAAGCCGATATGTCGCAGGGGTTCCATGAAGACGGCAAGGTTCTCGGGAACCCCGGTGTTGTGCGGTTGACCATCCGAAAAATAGGGCCCGTTGTGACAGCGAATGCAGCCGGCTTTGCCCTCGAACAGCGTCCGTCCGCGCGCCGCGGCGGCGGTGACTCTGCCGGTGTCGAACGGTGCGTCTCTGGAGACCAGGGTCTCGAGGAACGCCACCAGCGCCTCGCGGCCCCGGCCCGAGCTGCACTCGCCGTTGAAGTTCTCCTCACACATCCGCACGTACTGCGGGTCCTGTTTCATGCGTTCGTGCATCAGACGCATGTCCATGTTCATGATGATCGTCTCGGTGATCTGGTCGCGGATGACGACGTTGAGGTTGGCACCCATGTGACCGTCCCAGCCCCAGCCGGCGTCGGCAAAGTCCGCCTTATAGCGCACATTGATCAGGGTGGGGGTGTTACGAAAGTGTTTCGTGCCGGGATAGGCGTCCGACAGGCTCATGGGCTTGTCGTTCTTGTCCGCTTGCCGGGTGAATCCCTGTTGCGGATCATGGCAAGTGGCACAACTGAGGCCGGCATCGCCGGAGATCCGTGTATCGAAGAAAAGCCGTCTGCCCATGGCCACCATCGCCGCCTTCGGCATCACCCCCGCGGGCAGCGCCCCGATTGCCGGGTAATCGGCGGCGGAGGCGACCGCACCCGAGGCGTTTGCAACCGCTCGGCCCGCCGCGTCGGCGCCGGTGCCCGGCATTACCAGCACCGACAACGCCGCCGTTGCCACGCCGATCGCAAAACCGCCCCGGCGCCAGGCTGCGACTGTTCTTGATGTCGTCACGACCATGTCTCTCTTTTTCCAAGTCAGAGTTTGGTAAACTCGAAATCAGCCTTGACCTCGCCGCCCGCGGCGGCAATTTCCAATTTGATCTTCTTCACTCCCAGACGGGGGTGCCACGCCTTCACCGTGTACTGCCCGGGTGGTATGTTGTCGATCGCAAACGACCCGTCGTCGCCCACCACCACCGCGTACGGATGCTTCGGCGCCATCATGAAGCCGAACATGAAGTTGTGGACCTCGCAGTTCATGGAGATGAACGGCGAGCGCACGGTTTTCACTACTTCGATCGCCTCGCCGGGCTGGGGTTGATTGCGGTTGATCATCGGCCTTTCCACGGCACGGCGCCGCTCGACACCGATCAGTTCGACCATGTTGATGTTGTGCTGAACCCCCTCGTCGTTGTGAAGGAGGTGGATGTCGCCCTGCTTGACCACCTGACACCACGGGCGAAACCGGCAACCCTCCTGGAGGATCGTATATTTACCGCCTTCCGGCATCCCCCAGGCCTTCCCTTTCTTTATCTTGTGCAGAAAGACAAAGGTCCCCCGGAGAGCGCCGTCTTTGACATCCACCCACACCACTTCACGGTAGCCCTGGCCGCAGACGTCCGGGTTCTTGTTGATCGCGATCTTTTCAACCGCGTCGTCCGGCAGCGGACCGGTGAAAGAAACTTTGCCCGTTATACGCCCGCCGTCGGTCACGTTGATTTCTTCGTAACCGGCGGCAGTAACCAGCGGCGGCGCCGCCAGCAGCAACGCCGAAACCGCTGAAACCATCCAGCGGCGGGCGGCCGGCGGCGGCCGGGGATTCGTTTTTCTGGTCCGCACCATAAGCCTCGGCCCTTTCTGTTTCTGTTTTCCTTGTGCCGCGGCGGCGGGCGGGCGGGCGCCCACACGCCCATACTCCCGGGAGGCGGCATTCATCTGTCGTCTTCGTCGATCGTCGGCTCCTGGACGCGTGACGACGTCTCCGCAACTGCCATCGGCATCGACCGATTTGCCTTCCATTGCGCCAGGAGCCGATGAAACCGGGTGTAGGTCGGCGGCACGAATTCACCCGCCTTGGGCTGGCTCGCGGCAATCCTGCGGATATCCTCTGCAGTTGCGCTTTCGGACTCGCCGGTCGCGTATTGCCGGGAGAGGAATTCAAATGGATCCTTGGGCGGCGTCCCGGCGACAACCTTTCCTTTCTTGTGGGCTTTGAATTTTTTCTTGAACTCGTCGCTCTGGACATAGTCGACGATCAGGTGTATTTCCTTCTCGGTCAGCGGTCCGCCGAACTCGTCCTTGTTGCCCTCGCCCCAGGGCGGCATCAGCTTTTCATGTCTGCCTTCCATCGGGACCTTGAACATTTCATCATGGGAGAACTTGAAAGCGTCCCGCTCGAAAGACAGCCCGGTGATCCCTTCGCCACTGAAGCCGTGGCACAGGGTGCAGTTCATTTCGAAAATCTCCTTGCCCGACATGCCCAGCTTGATCCCCAACCCGCGCTCGATGGGCTTACTCGCCGGCAACGGGATTATGGTGCCGTTGTACTTCTGCATTGGCGGGCGCTCGATGAGTCCTTCCCGGGGGATCTCGACGGGCAGCACAATGGCCAACTGCTCCTGTTCCGACTGCGGCGTGTAAGCGTACTTCACACGGGCATACTTCTGGGGGTTGTGCCGGTCGCCCTTGAGGCGGGCAAAGGAGGCGTTGCCGGCCCCGCCGATGTTGACCGCCACCTTGCCGGCGGCCAACGGCGCGGTGCCGTGCTTCCCGTAGCCGCCGGAGAGAAACGGGATGCCGTCTGCGTCCTCGTCCATTCCCGTCGTGCCATAATGAAGTTCGCCGGTTCGGTTGTCCTCGGCCTGCTGCATGCCGCTTGAATCCATCGTCTGGACCCACCACCTGGTGAGATGGTCGAGCTGCGGCTCGACAAGGTGCAGGGGAGTTGCAAAGATCATTTCCCGCATCGCGGAGAGCGCAATTGCCACGTCATAGGGGGTGAGTATCACGGTGTCGTCGCCCAACCGGGTGCGGTAGAGGCCGTGCTGTTCGACCCAGTATTCGCGGTTGAGGAGGTTGAAGGTCTTGCGGGCGGCGGCCACGTACTTTTCGTCCTCGGTCTTCTGCCAGGCCGCAATCAGCGCCCGGGTCCCCGCCCAGTTGGGGGCGCTCAACTCGTTCCCGCCAACTCCGGCGCCGCTGATCACGTCGTATTCCTTGAAGAAAGAGCCGTCCGCAGCTTGGACCTCGAGGAGGAAATCCGCCAGCGCAATCAGCATCTCAACCGCCTCTTCCCTCAACTCCTCGTCCTCGTCAAGAAACTCATGCCGGTCATCGTACTCTTTGAGGGCGACCATGGTCATCGCCGCATCCTTCATGGCCAGGACGCGGCCCGGCCCGCCTTCCGGGGTCCATTCGGAAACCAGGCGGCCGTTTCTGCGGTGCATGGCCATGAGGTTGGTCACCACGACGTTCGCCAGTCCTCTCGACAGCAGCAGCACTTTTTTCTCGAGGATGCCGCCGTCGGCCGGCGGGTTGTCTGTAAAGACCCGGTCGTTGTACCACAGGACAAAGTGGCTGAACTCGGTGGTCGCCCATATCCAGGACGCCTGGTCCCAAAGCTGGCTGGAGTTGTCCCCGATTTCCACCGACCAGAGCCGCTCGGGAAGATCGCCGACCCACAGGATATTCGGGTCGATCCTGTGGGGTATGTATCGCAACCCTTTCTTCGGATCGTACTTGTAGGGATTGAGGCCGCCCAGCTTGCGGCCGCTCTCGTCGGCAAACAGACAAGCCTTGACTTCGAGCATCGTATTGACCGCCATCGTGGCCAGGGCAATTCCCCGGAAACCTTCCTCGGCATCGTTTCCCAGCAGCGTGATCTCCTCGGCGTCCGGGTCGGTGGGCGACTGCTCGACATGGGTGCTGTGAAACATGTACCCGGTCCACTGCGCCCGCCTTTTCAAAAGCTGCGCGATGCCGCCCATGTCGAAAGACGTGTCCATCCGGTCGTGATCCCATCTCAGGTTGCTCCAGTCGAGAAAATAGCGGGGAACGCCCCAGCCGCCTTTCTTGTCGCTCTGCGGGTCGTCAAAGTCGTCGTCGACGATGACCGGGCCGACGAAGCGCGGGTCCCCGGAGGCATACTGCAGATAGGTCGGAAAGGCCGAATCAAATACCCGCGGCAGCCCGACCCTGGTGTAGTAAAGGGGCAGGTAGACGCCCATGAAAATGTCCTTGTTGGACAGGATGCGCTCACCGCGGTCCCTGCCGAACTTGTTCTTCCTCGAGAAGTCGCGGGCCTTGAGCGTCCAGTAGGGGCCGTGCACCATGGAGACGCCCAGGCGTGAAGCCGCCCCCATCCACTGCAGCAGATAGCGGGCGTGCCAGTACATTTCCTGGTGGGTCACCCAGTGGAATTCCGGCTTGTAGACCAGCGGCACCCCGGCCTTTACCATGTCGTTGAAGCCGGTCTGGCTGCTCGAGTACCCCTCGTTTGCCAGGTAGCCTGCCTCATTGGTGTAGAACCGGCGGTCGAGGATCTTGCTCTCCAGCGGCGAACGAAAACGGCTGAGATCCGGCTGCGCCGTGCCACCCTTCAATTCCAGGACCCGCCCATCGGGTGTATACATCAGGACCTTCGCCGTTGCCGAGGTCAGCGCAAACAGTGTGAACACAGACGCGATTGTTACTGCATGGCGGGTTTTCAACATGGGTTGTTTTCTCCTCTCATGCGGAGCGATTTTCAAAACGTGACGTCGATGCCGGCACGAATGATCGACTCCGGTGCCGGCCCCAGGTCGGGGTCCACAACCCGGATCAACGCCGACAGGGTCATGCGAATCTGCGGGTCCGGGCTGTAAATCAACGAAGGTGCCAGGTACCCGCTGGTGCCGCCGGAGAAGGAAGGCCGGTCGATCAACCCGGCAACCGGGTCCATCGTGGTTCCATCGTAACTGTCATCCTGATGATCAAAGGCAACAAAAGTGAGGTCGGTGGACAGGTAATCCTTATAGATCGGCTTGACCAGGGAGGCGAACCAGGTGGTGGTGTCCCCGAAATCGATGCCGTCGTCTTCCGACACAAAGCGGTGGGTTATCCCCAGGTGCAAGGCGCTGCGCCCGAGAAAATCGTGTGCCCCATACTGCCGCGTCAGAAAGGCGCCGGTCAGGTAGCTCAACGTCCCGGTTCCCGGCTGCAGCGTCGAGGGCAGGCGCCCATCGTCCGAGAACCTGGTGAAGATGGAGTTGGCGGTGCCGGCCGGCGTGTCCATTCGGACGACGCCGTCGTTGCCGACTTTCTCGTCGTTCCTCCCGGTCGGCAGGAAAACGGCGCCCACCGCCGCCAGGCCGAAAGGCCCGTTGCCCTGGTCCATGATCTTTTTCTTGAGAAACAAGCCGATATCCCCGAGCTCCTGGGTGCTGCCGGTGTTGAATGCACTGATCGCCTGCACACCGCCGGGATGGATGAAGCCGGTGACCTGGGAGTCGCGATACGGGATGTTGACCCGGGCAGTGAACCCGTGCAGGTATTCCCGGTTGAAGTCGAAGCCGTAAAAAATGTCGAGATCGGTCAAGGCCCGGTCGACGTTGGAACTGCCGAAGACGGCCGTGTTCTCATCACCGTCGAGGAAGAAATCATTGCCGTCGATTGACAGGTCCCGGCGCGAAACCGCAACGGAATGGAGGCCCGGGGGAAGAACAAAGGCGTGCTGCGTGAAGGCGGGCCTCAGCAACGGCGGAATAAAAGTCTTTATCTGGTTCTTTATCTGGTCGCGGTCAAACTTCATGAAATCTTTGCCGCCGAGACCTTCCTCGGTGCCCAGATCGAGGAATTCGTTCGCCGGCGGCAGCTCGTCATCGGCTTGGATCACTGCCGGGAACCCGAAAACAACCAACATCATGAAAGAAAATCGGATCATCAATTCCTTCTTCATGCCGCTCCTCGTAAGTGGTGAACAGAGGACAGGGTCAGCGCTCTAACAGCCCCGCCCAAGAGCACGATCCGTGCCATAACTGCGCTATTTGCTGTAATTTGTGAAAAGTCGAAACAGGAGTGCGGCGAAGCCTCCGCCGGCTGAACGCGGAGTCGTCCGAAGCCGTACAACCTGTCGTCAAAAGCGTCTCCAGCCGAATCCGGAGACCGGGGTTCGCGGACGGAATGCCACCGGACAGGCCAGGGGCATCCCGGAGATGCGCCCAGGACGGACAAATCCGTCGACGATAATCGCCTCTTTCGGGAAGTCGGTCCTTTGAGCTGCAGAGGCATTGACCTGGCGAGCCACATTTTTTCGTCTGAAGGCTCATGAATGCGTGAAGTCGTTTGACCGTCCGTGTCGATGCCGATCAAAGGTGGCAGCCATTTGGCGTGGAATATGCTCTTATCACAGGCTGTTTACAAACTCCCCGCGCCGCCAGCGGCGGGCGGAAAGTTCACCAGTGATCCACAGCAGGGCGAATCAAAAGATGCCCGTCAAGAGATGCTTATGACCCCCCGAGAGCGGTTTCTTTCTTTTCTCCGCAACGAGCCCGTGGACCGTCTGCCCTATGCTTTCGGCGGCCCGCGGGACTCGACTTTCGCGGCCTGGCGACAGCAGGGGCTCAGCGAGGAACAGCAGAACCGGTGGCCCCAGTTCGTTGGTGAGGACGGGACAAATCATATCGGCAAGCTGTACTGCGGCCCGGTGCCGCCGGTCGAGGAGATCGTTCTCGAGGAACA
>PVBE012672408.1_pt1 | contig 17969 bp, 17 predicted proteins | sample 1631181 | NCBI WGS metagenome assembly PVBE01 (sample SAMN08397723, study PRJNA350692) | Marine metagenome, whole genome shotgun sequencing project. | isolation source: water | place: Pacific Ocean | collected 2012-04
GAACTCAAAAAGAAACTCGGATTCACGACCTGGAGCCATTATTTCTCAAAGGAAGAACTGGAAGCGCGATATGAAACTCGTCGCTCTTTATACGACAAAGCGATCGGGAAGCCTCCTTCCGAACGAGGCCCTTTGGATCGGGCCGTTCTGAGCCTGGCCCAGAGCATTAGTCTCTTTGAGCAGGTCGTCCAGGGGGTTCCTTTGCGGATCCTTCCCCTCGGTTATGGACAAATGCAGCGGTGGGTCAGTATTTTCGAACTTCAGAATTTCCTCGAGGCAGGAGAGAACTGGCTGACCCGAACGAGGGAATATGCCGAGCGATTCAGGGCGGAAGGGTCTGATCTTCGTTACCGGCAGGCGATGGCGATGGTGAGCGACGTCGAGTCGTGCATCAAGGTCCTTAGCTCCCATCCTCTTGATCTTCTCGAGAAGATTTTTGAAGATTTTAACTCCATGGTCGGGGCTTTCTCTGAGATGCTCGGAAAGGGTCCGGTTGACGTTGGAGGGGTGAAAGAATCCTTCTCCGTCCTTGCAACCCGTCTCGGAGAGAACCTCCGGAAACTCAATCCAGAAGGGTATCCACCAGAAAAGCGGCTCGGGAGTGAGGTGGAGTATAACCAGTCCCATCCCTTCCAATGGACAGCTCTTCTTTACGCAGGCGCTTTCCTTATCTTTCTTTTCTCGATTATTTTCAACAGTCGGATTCTCTGGGGGGGAGGGATTCTCTTCCTTCTTGGCGCGATCGGAATTCATTTTTACGCGTACATGTGGCGGTGGGAGATCTCGGATCGTTTCCCGCTTTCGAATCAGTATGAAGCGATGCTCGCTCTCGCCCTCTTGGGTGCCGTGATCTCCCTCATTTTTGAAGTGGTGATGCGCTCAAAATATTTTGGTCTCTGTGCCGGGCTGATCGGGGCGCTTATGATTCTCCTGGCCGACCTGGTTACGGAATTCTCCCCCTTTATCAAACCTCTTCCCCCGGCTCTTCAATCCCTCTGGATGACGATCCATGTTCCCACGGTTCTCATGGGGTATGTCTGTGGGACGATCATGGCCGTTCTTGGCCATATCTTTATCCTGACCTATATCTTCGCCCCCGGGAAAAGAGAGACGTTGAAGAATCTGGAGAACTATCAATACCGGATTCTTCAGGTGACGGTGCTCTTCCTCCTCGTTGGGATTGTTCTGGGCGGGATCTGGGCAAAGGAAGCGTGGGGACGTTTCTGGGGTTGGGATATGAAAGAGACGTGGGCACTCATCACGCTGTTGGCCTATCTCGCGGTTCTTCATATGCGGATGGCGCGTGCGATTGGAGGGTTCGGCCTTTCGATCGCTTCGATTATCGGGGCGAGTCTCGTCTTCCTGACCTTCTACGGGGTCAACTACGTCTTCGGCAAAGGCCTTCATACCTACGGCTTCGGAGAGGGGAGTCAGACCGCGATGTTCGGGTTCTTTGCTCTCGAAGCGATGATCATTTCCGCGGCCACCATGGTCCATATGGTCAACCGTGCCAACGTAGCCGAAGCGCCGAAGGACTAAATCGTTTCGACGCTCAACGCGACCGCATTTCCGCCCCCAAGGCAGAGAGCCGCAAGACCTGTCTTCGCTCCCCGGTCCTTCATGGCGTAGAGAAGTGTTGTCAAAATTCTTGCCCCGCTGCATCCGATCGGGTGACCCAACGCGACGGCGCCGCCATTGACGTTCACTTTCTCCGGGTCGAGCTTCATCTCCCGGGTCAGTGCGACCGCGGCGACCGAGAACGCCTCGTTGATCTCAATCAGATCAAAGTCGCCCAAGGCAAGGCCGGTCTTGTCGGTCAGCTTCTTGATCGCCACCTGGGGCGCCATCATGACCCATTCGGGGGCGAGGCCCCCTGTTGCATATCCGGTAATCTTCGCGAGAGGTTCGATCCCTTTCTCTTTTGCTTTGGAAGCGGACATCACCACAAGCGCACTCGCGCCGTCATTGATAGAAGAAGCGTTTCCGGGGGTAACGGTTCCGTCTTTTTTGAAGACCGCTTTCAGCTCACCCATCGATGCCGCAGTGACGCCTACACGCGGCCCTTCATCGATATTAAAGATTTTCGGATCCCCTTTCCTCTGAGGAATCTCGATATCGACGATCTCTTCCTCGAATCGTCCCGCTTGAATCGCGGCGACCGCCTTTTCGTGACTCTGTGCCGCGAAGGTGTCCTGCGCTTCCCGGGTGACATCATACTTTTCCGCGACCAACTCTCCGGTGATCCCCATGTGAAAATCGTTCGACACGTCCCAGAGTCCGTCGGCGACCATCGAGTCCTGAAGCTTTCCGTGTCCGAGGCGGACTCCCTTTCGTACCTGGGGGAGAATGTAGGGGGCGTTGGTCATCGATTCCATTCCCCCGGCGGCGGCGATATGAAGGTCCCCGGCCCGGATCGCCTGGGCCGCGAACATGACCGATTTCAATCCGGATCCGCACACCTTGTTGATTGTGACAGAGCCGACCGCATCGGGCACTCCTGCAGCCCGGGCCGCCTGTCTTGCCGGGTTCTGTCCAACGCCTGCCTGCAGAACGTTGCCCATGAAGACCTCTTCGATATCGGAAGCAGAAACTCCCGATCGCGAGATCGCTTCCTTGAGGGCGATGCTACCGAGTTGCGGGGCGGTAAATTTTTCAAGTGTTCCCTGGAATTTTCCAATCGCGGTTCTCGCCGCTCCTGCAATGACGACCTCTTCGGGCATCTTTCTTTCCTTTCTTTTACGGGGAACTCTGTCCCACCGATTCGTTTTCGACAGGGGTATCCACAGGGGGGGATTGATCCATTACCCGCAGGACGTTCTCTCCAAGGACGCCACGGATTTCGGACTCTTTCCACCCCAACTCTATCAGGAGGTCTGTCACCTTCCGGAGATTGGAGACTTCTTCGAGTCCCCGGACCGGCTCGACGGCGCCATCATAGTCGCTGCCGAGCGCGAGGTGTTTCGCCCCGACCAATTTTCGCACATGTTCAAAATGAGATGCCAGCATTTCTACCCCTCCGCGCTTTTTTCCGAGGTAGCGCCAGGCGAAGATGATTCCGATCACGCCGTCTGTATCGGCGACCGCGCGGATCTGATCGTCGTCCAGATTTCTCCAGAGTTCGTACGCCCCGGAGATCCCGGTATGGCTGACAATCACCGGTTTGTCGCTCGCTTTCGCGCCATCGAGGAACGCCTGCTTCGCGACATGCGCCAGGTCGACAATCATTCCGAGCCGGTTCATCTCGACAATCACTTTGTGACCGAAGTCGGTCAAAGGAGATTCCCGGTCCGATCCGAGCCCTCCCGTTGGCGTGCAGACCGCGTTCTTTGTGAAGTGGGCCAGGCCGATATAGCGTACGCCGGCGTCGTGGAAAGCGCGGACGTTTTCCAGTTTTGATTCGAGATTGTGTGCCCCTTCAATTCCCATGAGGGCGGCAAATTTTCCGTTCTTCTTCGCTTCTCGAATATCGTTTGCGGTCCGGGCGAAGACGAGGTCATGTTCTTTGACCGCTTTTTTGAGCATATCGACCTGTCGGAAGGTTGCCTTTGCACACCCCTTTTCCGGGTAGGGGAAGGTGACCAGGCCGAAATATTGTGCGGTCAGACCCGAGGCGAGAAAGCGGGGAAGGTCGGTATGGTAAAACCCGATCTTCTGCAGAAGCCGGTTATGATGTTCCACACCAAACCGGTATCCGGTCGCTCTCATCGGGATGAGTGTATCGGAATGGAGATCGATTACGATCGATTCGTCGTGAAGGCTCATCTCCTCGCCCAAACATAGAGATACTGCTGTGCATAGCCTGCATGGAGACCAAACTTCTCCTGGGCCTTCGCCTGGATTGCGTCATCTCCTCCCCGTGGTTTTTTTCCACGGAAGTAGAGTTGGGTCATCGCTTGTCGGATTCGTGTATCGAGAGGGAAGACTTCGAGCCGCCCGAAAGCGAAGAGCATGATGCAATCGGCGACTTTGCGCCCAATGCCGGGAAGGGTGATGAGTCGTTTTCGCAACTCTGCCGTGGCGAGGTCTTGGAGACCTTCGAGAGCTCCCTTTTCGACCTCCTTCGCGATCTGGGCAATGTATTTGGCACGGAAACCAAAGCCGAGCTGTCGCAGCTGCTTTTCGTTTTTGACCCGTTCCGGGGCGGGGAAGTGAAATCCATTGGAAGCGGGGACTCCCAGATATTGGACGAGGGTCTCAAGATTCTGCGTGATGCGGGGAATGTTCGATACCTGGGAGGTAACGAAAGCGACAAGACATTCCCATGGATCCTGCCTCAGGATTCGAATTCCTTTTCCCGCTTCAAGTGCGGGGCGAAGAGCCGTCTCTTTTCCAAGGGTTCTGCGTATCGAAGTGACCGGATCGGGAATTCCGAGGAACCGGTCGACAAAATCGAGGGCCGCCCCTTCGATCCGAAGTCGGGACCCTTCCTGGCGGATCTGGAAATCCTGTCCACCGGTCCAGAGGGTGAACGTTCCCTCTTCTTCCTTCCAGCGGAAGAACTGTCCCGATTCCAGGGTCTCTTTTAGACGGAAGCCTTTTACTTTGATCGTACCGCGGTCACGAACTGCGACGGCTGTTGTCTGTTCGTAAATCGGATGCGCCGGAAAGAGTTTTCGGCGAGGAGCTGGCGGTACTCCTGGAATGAATAGGCTTCTCCCTCGTTTGTCCATACTAGCATCACCAATGAAAAAAGGATCTGACTGGTCCGATTGGACCGCGTGTTATCGACAATAAATTCTTGGATGGCGACCATGGCGCCTGGATTCATCGCGTTGTGAATCCGTTTCAGGATGAGGTCACAATCTTCCAGAGAAAAGTGGTGGAGGATGTGGCTCGCGATCACCAGATCGTAAGGGCCTCCGAGATCTTTCGTGAAGAGGTTTCCTTCCCGGAAGTGGATCCGTTTTGCGGCTTTGGATTTTCGCGCAATGGCGCGCGTCTTCTTGAGAACATTTTTCTGATCGAAGAGGGTTACTTCTGCTTCGGGATTCGTTTCCGCAACCGTGATTCCATACCTTCCCGAGCCGCATGCGAGATCGAGGACTTTCATCGGTCCTGATGTGGACGTCACTCCGGACGCTTTGACCAGTTCCCGTGCGTTGGCGGTCGCATCGAGATTGGTCGAGGTGGCGAACGTCTCCCAGAAGGACTGTACTTTCGAGTGGGCGTTCGAAGAGACCGCTGTCCCTCCTTTGCGGACCGCGGCCGGGAGGCTCATCATCGCTTTCTGCATATTGGGATCGCCCTGAAGTTCCAGGATGGGTCCGATGAATCCCGGCTTTCCCTTTACGAGATGGTCTTTCGCTATGGGGGTAAGGCGATATTCTCCGGAAGATTTCCTTTTCGAGATGAGTTTCAGCCCTTGAAGGGAATCGAGAAGAATCCGGGCTCCTCTTTCGGAGACCTTTCTCTTTCGGGCGATCTTGTTCGCATTGAGGGGGCCCTTGTCGAGGGGGGTGAATAGATCGAGTTCCACCGCGGTACGCAGAGCGAGCGCGATCCGGGGGGCACTGAGAATCTGGAAAATCGGTTCCGGGCTTGCCATACGGGGGGGAGTCTATCTCAAAATTCTTTGACGGGGAAGGGATTGTGGGGATAAATAGGCGCGTTCTATTTACACGAGGTGATCGATGTACCAGCTTCTTCGCATTGGCGATCCCGCTCCTGATTTTACGGCGATAACGACGCATGGAGAGATCTCTTTCCGTGCCTGGCAGGGGGATCAATGGGCGATTCTCTTTTCTCATCCGGCTGACTTTACGCCGGTCTGTTCGACCGAGTTGACCGAGTTCGCCAGGCGGGCAGGGGAGTTCTCAGAACGAAACGTGAAGATGATGGGGATCTCGATCGACTCCGTGCACAGCCATCTCGCCTGGGTCGAAAACCTGGAGAAAATATTGGGAGTACGCCTCTCGTACCCCCTGATTGCGGATTCGACCCGCCAGGTAAGTGAGTTGTTCGGAATGATTCATCCGGGAGAGTCAGAGACCTTGACGGTTCGGGCTCTATTTGTGATCGATCCCAAAGGGGTGGTTCGGGCCTTGATCTATTATCCTCTCAACGTAGGCCGAAATGTGGATGAGGTTCTCCGGCTGGTCGACGCCCTGCAGACCTCGGATAAAAACGGAGTGGCCTGTCCCGTTAATTGGAAGCCGGGCGATCCGGTGATCGTTCCTCCTCCGAAAAATGAGAAAGAGGTCTCTGAACGGAAAGCCCTCAAGGATGTCGAACAGCTCGATTTCTATCTGACCAGAAAGAGACTCTGATTTCGGCCCCTCTGGACGCTCGGCCCCCCTCCTGATAGAATTCCCGCCCATGGATATTCCCGTAATTGATTCCCATATCCACGTCCAGCCGTGGAAAATGATCAAGCCGGATGTCCTGCGTATGATGCAGGGAAAACGGCCCGATCTCGATCGCATCAACGAGATGATGTACGACCCGGATCAGTTCGTCGCCTTTATGGATGAAGAGCGAATTGAGAAGGTGATCGCGATCAACTATCCCAGTCCTGACATCATGGGATTTACCCAGGAAGCGATCGACTATGCCTCTGACTTCTCGAAGCGGTCCCACGGCCGGGTGCTCGCAATGGGTTCGGTCCATCCGATTCTTTCAAAGGATCCGGAAGGGGAGATGAACCGCATGATTGAGGATGGATTTTGCGGCATCAAGATGCACCCTTCTCACCAGACCTGTGCCCCGAACGATTATGTGAATGGGAACAAGATTCTCGAGACCGCGTATCGAAAAGCCCAGGAGGCCGGACTCGTTCTGATGGTTCATACGGGGACATCGGTCTTTCCGGGGGCCCGGAATAAATTTGCCGATCCGATCTTCTGCGATGATATTGCGATCGACTTTCCCAAATTAAATATCATCCTGGCTCATGGAGGACGTCCTCTCTGGATGCCGACGGCGATCTTCCTTGCCCGTCGATTCCCAAATGTCCATCTCGATGTTTCCAGCATTCCTCCCCAGAAGTTGCTGGAGTATTTCCCTCAGTTGGAAGCGATGGCGGACAAGATGCTCTGGGGAAGTGACTGGCCGGCTCCGGGGGTTCCTGGAATGCGGTCCAATGTGGATCGTTTCTTTGCGCTTCCGATTTCCGACGAAGCGAAAAACAAGATTGTTCACGAGAATGCGAGGAAATTGTATGGCTTGTAAGCGTGTTGCGGTGATCGGTTCGGGAACGATGGGGCGGGGGATTGCCCACGTCTCCGCTCTGGCCGGATATGAGACGCACATGTTCGATATCGCGGATGATGTCCTGGAAAAAGCCCGAAAGGCGATCGGGAAGAATCTTCAGAAAGGGGTCGATCGCGGAAAGGTTTCGGCGGAAGCGATGGGGAGTGCTCTGGGGAACCTCCAGGTGGGAACGGATCTTGCCTCAGCCGCGGCGGGTTCGGATTTCATTATTGAAGCGGTTCCGGAGAAACTCGATCTCAAGCGGGAGATTTTTGCTTCCCTGGAGGCGAACGCTCCGGATCATGCGGTTCTCGCTTCGAATACGAGTACCATTCCGATCACACAGATTGCGGATGGGGTGAAGCAGCCGGAACGGGTGATCGGGATGCATTTCTTTAATCCTGTCCATATCATGAAATTGATCGAAATTATCAAGGGAAGCAAGACGAGTGAGGAGACGGTTACGAGGACCGAAGAGGTCTCTCGAGCGATGGGGAAAGAGACGGTCCTTGTGAACGAGTCTCCCGGCTTTGTTACGAGTCGAATGAACGCCTTGATCGGGAATGAAGCGTTCCGAATGTTGGAGGAAGGGGTCGCTTCGGCCGAAGATATCGATAAAGCATTGAAACTCGGGCTCAATCATCCGATGGGGCCTTTTGAATTGGTCGATCTTGTTGGCTTGGATGCTCGACTGAACAATCTCCGTTCCCTTCATGCGGAACTCGGAGATCTGTACAAGCCCAGTCCTCTCTTGGAGAAGATGGTCTCGGAAGGCCGACTCGGAAAGAAATCAGGGAAGGGAGTGTATGAATACGAAACGGAGTGAAGAGGGCGGGGTCGCCATTATCACGATTGACCGGCCGGAAGCGCGCAATGCGATCAATCGGGGCGTGGCGGATGAGATTCTCGCAGCGCTTGATGAATATACAAAAAACGATCAGGTGCACTGCCTCATCATTACCGGTGGGGGAGAGAAAGTCTTTGTCTCCGGTGCCGATATCCGTGAGCTTCAGCAGAAGAACGTGGGGGATGGCTTTGAAGCGGTCAACTCCCGTCTCTTTACCGCGGTGGAACGGTTCGCGAAACCGGTCATTGCCGCGGTCAATGGGTTTGCTCTTGGCGGCGGATGCGAATTGGCACTCGCGTGTGATCTTCGCGTCGCTTCTCCGAATGCGCGCTTTGGGTTTCCCGAGACCGGTCTTGGGATTATGCCTGCCGCAGGAGCCACCTTTCGTCTTCCCCGGATTGTAGGCATGGGAAGGGCGAAAGAGCTGATCTTGACGGGCGATATTATTGATGCCCAACGGGCTCTCGGAATGGGTCTGGTCAATTCCATCTCGGACAATGCTCTCGAAGGCGCGAAGGAGCTTGCGGCAAAGATTCTTAAGAAGGCTCCTCTGGCAACGCGGTTGGCAAAGAGCGGTCTCAATCTTCAGGCGGGAACGGATGCGGCCATTCAGTTTGAGATTGCAGCTCAGACGGTCCTGTATGAAACGAAAGACAAACTCGAGGGGATGACCGCATTTCTAGAGAAGAGGAAACCAAACTTCACTGGAGAATAGACGGGGCTTTCTTGACGCAATTTTTCCCGCTCTCTATATTAGGAACCCTATGGCTGAGTTTGTGAAAGTATTAGAATTGGATAAGCTTCCTCCCGGCGAGGTTGTCTCTTCTGATATTAATGGGCAGGAAGTGGCTCTTTACAATGTAGATGGAACGGTGTACGCAACGAGTAATCTCTGTCCTCATCAAGGCGCCCCCCTCGATGAAGGAATTCTTGATGGGGATCAGATTATTTGTCCCTGGCATGCGTGGATCTTTGATGTGAAAGATGGAACCTCTCCGGTCAATCCTCGAATGAAAATCCCTTGTTACGAGGTGAAGATCGAGGGTGCGGATATTCTCGTAAAATTATAGGAGTGGAAAATGGCATATATAATCGCTGAACCGTGTGTTGGTCTGAAAGACAAGGCGTGTGTTCCCGCCTGCCCCGTTGATTGCATCTACGAAGGGGAGAAGCAACTCTATATTCATCCGGAAGAGTGCATCGATTGCGGGGCCTGCGTTGAACCGTGTCCGGTCCAGGCTATTTTTCCTGAGGATGAACTTCCTGAGAAGTGGCAGTTCTATACCGAAGTGAATGTAAACTTCTTTCCCGACAAGAGTGATGAGAAAGCGTGGGAAGGCCATACGCCGCCCAAACCTTCTTCGTAATCCGGAAAAAAGGGGTCGAGTTCCTGCGACTCGGCCTACATATCCATTTCTTGCAGACCGGGAAAACTGTTTACATGTAATGTGTTGTGTATGTCCGCATACACGATCATCCCGTTCTGAAAATCCACATCGAGACAGGAAACCGGTTCTGTTTGGGCAAGAAGTCGCGGGCCCTTTTCTCCGATGTTGACGAGGATGGATCCTGCAGTGAAGGCCCAGACGGAAATATTATGATCCGGATGGAAGCTTGCCAGGTGCGGTGTTCCGTTTCGGGAGGGCATGGTTTGCATCTCCACTTCATTTCCCGTCTGGAGGTCGAGAGAAAGAAGGGATCCCTCTACGGTGCCGAGCATCAGATGTGCCGGCGGAATCGCCTCGGCGAATACAATTTCATCCGTTCGGTCAATTTCGGATATCCAGACTAATTCGGGCCGGGGATGGATTGTCCAGCACTCGACTCCTACATCTTTATTTGTTGCGACAAGCCATCCTCCACACGAGGCGAGTTTTCGGATGGGAATCGTTTCCTTTCGAGGGAACGGCTGGATGATTCCGCTTTCCAGTTCAAGGAGGAAAATATCTCCCTTGTTATCCACGAATGCGACGCGCCGATTTCCAGCACGAACCAGTCCTTCGATGGGATGACTGTGTTCAAATCTTCTTCGAATCGAGAGCTCTCGTCCTGGGGTGAAGTGGACCTGGAGAATTTGCCCATCTTCTCCTGCGGAAACGAACGTCCCATCCTGGGGGAGAATCCAACTGGCAAAAGTCTTTCCCGAGGAATGGAGGGAGGCTCGGGTATCCGGGACAAGGTCCGGGGTTGCGTCCTGGATGAGGGCGGTGATCTGTACATTTCCCGCGCTGTCTGCGGAGAGAAAATAGGTGGGAACCGGAGCGACTTCAAGGGCGGTTACTTTCGCGGGGTGGTGTCGACTCGGTGCCGGAGTCAGGTCTCCCATTTGGAGCAGTTCGACCTGATCGGTTTGCAGGTCCCGATACGAAATCTCTTCTTCCAGGGATGTAATTTCACGTGGGGCTCCCGGGGAAGCCATGTCTTTGGCAACCGCCATTTGATAAAGCTCAAGAGACCGCAGGAGGCGGCCTTGTTCCCGCGCATGGATGGCGAGGGATTCTGCTGCGGCAAGAAGGTAAGGGTTCTTATGGTAGAATTCCGGGATCTGGTTGAGCGCGCGCCGGAAATGTGCATACGCTTCTTCCGGTCGGGACTCACTGTAGCAACAGACGGCCATCCGGTAATGAACCATTCCATCCCGGCATCCGAGTCGGATCGCATTCCGAAATGCACGCGAGACGCGGGGATCCTGAAGTTCCCTTTCCGGGTTATAGGCACGATGTCCCCGTTCTACATGAGTATCCCAGGAAGGATCCCGATGCCCGTCCGATTGGTATCGTGCCAGGGCGTATCCTTTTTGCTGCCAGAGTCGCATTCGTTTCTCATAGGTTTCTACAGGAGGGTGATCCCCGACCGAGTCTTCCCGGGCGATATTTCTCCGGGTCCACTTTTTTTCGCCTTTACTCTCCAGAACCGTTTCAATACCGATGATGTTTTCTTCTCCGACTCGTTGAACACATTTTCGGACGAGTTCCTGTCGGGGACACCTTCCGGTGAGGCGCGGAAGGGTTTGAAGGATATCGATCCCGAGACTGTTTCGAAATCGATTTTCTTCGCTTTGGGAGGGGATCGCGATCGCTCTCTTATGAACGATTTCAAGCGCATCCAGAAGCAGGTTCCAGCCTCCGCTTTCCTGGCCGGCAATCCCTTGTTCCGCGCAGGTAACAATCCATAAATCAGGATGGTGTAAAGATTTAAGAAGGATTTCATGGGCAGGAGGATGGTCGACGCTGGAAAAGTATTGGAGCGCTTCCGTACAGACCGAAGGATTGGAGTGAGCCACGAATTTCAGGATCGGATCCTGCGCTTCCTCGGCACCCATGGCCGAAAGAGTGTGAATCGCGCTGGCCAGCCAATCGGCACTTCGGTTTCCTCTGCGGATCTCCGCTACCAGGTCGGGAATGATCGAGAGGTCTGCGGTCATCATATAATTTCGGAGGATGATCTCCTGGTATAGTTCTCCCACTCCCTCCGCCTTTGTATCGGGAATCGGAGAACTCCAGTCGTTCCTTCCGGGGAGATCCCGAAGTTGATCCAGTTTTTCCAATACGAGGTCTGTATTGGTTGCAAAAACGATTTCCCGGAAGAGGGGTGTCATGGAGGGAATCCCGAGAAGAGCCTGGAGGGCATTGAGACGAACCTCTTCAAATCCTGCCGCACGTACGATGTACGGTTCTGCCTCTTCCTGCGGGAGTTCGAGGAGCTTGAAGAAGGCGTCATTCCGTTTCTGCTTGGACGCCTCCTGATTTTCGATTACACGGAAAAGCGCTTCTGCGTCGAGGTGGGCGACGGGGGCATTCCGGATGAGTTCCGGAATTTCTATCTTTTCCGTATGATATTCGAAAGTGGTCCAGGGAGAGGATCGTATCTCCTGGCCTCGGATCCCTCCCTGGGGGAGATGCCGGTCTCGCTCTACCCAGTCATCCATATCTTTGAGAAGTTCACGATGGCGGCGGGGGAGTTCTACAACCAGGTGCAAATCGAGCATGGAAGGCCGGATTTCTTCCGGAAGGTCGCTTTCGAACCGACTGACTTCCTCCTCTTTTCCTTCCCAGATGCCGGGGGTTAAATAGCGGGTCGTTTCCATCTGAAACTGCTTGGCTTTCTCTTCCGAAAGGCTTCTCAGATGTTGCTCCACTTTCCGGCAGAGTTCCTCATGGATGGATGAAATCTGCACGTTCAAGGGCATTCGTTTCATGAGAATCTGGCGCGCATCGGTGCTTTGCAGCGTTCTTTTGGGGTCGAAGAATACGATATCCATCGCACAGGCGAATATCTTGAGATGTCCGATCGGATGGATTGATATTCGGGGGCAGTCGATCCAGACGGCCGCTTCAATAATTCGGGTGAGGAGGGTTCGAAGCATGTCGGGTCGGTGGTATTCGGTAAAGCAAGAGGCTCGAAAGGCTCCCGCCGCGGGATGGTGAAGCTCGGGATACTCTTCCTCAGGAACCGGGATCGGGCTCCAGTCCAGATTCTGGACTCCCACATTCCCCAGAGAAGTCCGGAGCCAATGGAGCGCTCGTTTCCCAAAACCGCTTCGTGTTGATGCCATACTGCTTCGAATTCTAGCAAAAAAGGATCTCGTTCATCTCGACAAAAGCGGTTTGTAGAGAGGCATTCCTCGGGTAAACTGGAGGCGTTGTGAAAGTGCTCATTGCGGAAGACGAATCGATTATCCGGATGGATCTTCGGGAGACCCTCCAAAAGGCGGGGCATGTTGTTGTTGGCGAGGCTTCTGATGGTGCCGAAGCGATTACATTGGCGCGGTCTCTCTCTCCCGATGTTGTTTTGCTCGATATTCGTATGCCGGGGACTTCGGGCTTGGAAGCCGCGGAACAAATTTCCGGGGAGAAGATCGCTCCCTGCGTTCTCTTGACCGCGTTCCACGATCAGAAATTAATCGAGAAAGCGGCACGGTCCGGGGTCTTTTCCTATCTGGTAAAACCATTTCATGAACGAGAATTAATGGCGGCTTTGGAAATGGCGAGTTCTCGGTTTGGGGAGACTCGATCCCTGGAAGAGGAGTTGGAAGGAACGAAGATGGCGCTGGAGACTCGAAAATGGGTCGATCGAGCGCGTGGTCATTTGATGGATCGATACGGAGTGAAGGAGAAAGAGGCTTTTTCTCTGATTCGAAAGAGGGCGATGGATACACAGAAGAGTCTTGGCGAGGTGGCACGGGAGATTCTGGAACATGACGAAAAAGAACGCTCCTGAGCACTCGCATGTGGTTCGGGAAATTCACCATCGAGTGAAGAACAACCTGCAGATTATCGCTTCGATTATGCGTCTTCAACTGCGGCAGGAGGATTCTCCGGCGGCTCAGTCGGCGCTTTCCGGAGCCATTCAACGCCTTATGGGAATGATGCAGGTACACGATCTTCTGGCTCGTGTTGATGTCACCTCAGTAGACCTCAAAGAGTTACTGGGTCGTCTTTTAGAACTAAATATTCAGACGTTTCTCCTCCCGGGTCAGGTTATTCGTCACGAAGTTCGGGGTGCCGGGCTTTCCGTTCCTCCTGATCCGGCTCTCTCCGTCGCCTTGGCGGTGAATGAACTGATCATCAACGCGATCAAGCACGGTTTTGCGGGACGGAAGGAAGGTCGGGTCGATATCGAACTTTCTCAGACAGAAGGGGAGATTGAGGTACGGGTGGTCGATAACGGGATTGGATTGGAGGAGGGATTTTCTCTGACCGGTTCCTCTCATTTGGGGCTGCGGTTGGTGCAATCGGTGATCCGGGATGATTTGAAAGGGCAGTTTGAAGTCGCCTCTAAAGAGGGGGTTTCGGTTCTGATTCGTTTCCCCTCCAAGCCTTCTTGACTTCGCCCTCTTTTTCCGATACGGTAGATCAGGTAAGGCAAAGGCGCCTTGCGGAGCTTTCTCAGAGAGTCCCGCAAGGCGCTTTTTTTGTTTTTGCCCGTGGCCCGTAAGAAGGAGGAAACCCGATGACACAGCCGTCCACTCCGAAAGACATCAACGACGTATGGGCGTTGGTGAAGGAAAATGACATTGAGTTTATCAAGGTCTGGTTCAGTGACATTCTTGGAAATCTGAAAGCGTTTACCATTCCAGTTCATGAACTCGATCACGCCTTCGAAGGGGGTGTTGGTTTTGACGGCTCTTCTGTGGAAGGGTTTACCCGGATCGATGAAAGTGACATGCTTGCGTGGCCCGATCCGACCACGTTTACCATTCTCCCCTGGCGGCCAAATGAGAAGGGGGTCGCCCGGATGTTCGCCGATATCAAACATCCTGATGGCTCTCCTTTCGAAGGGGATCCCCGGTATGTCCTGAAACGAAACCTCGAAAAGATGCGCGAGGTCGGCTTCAGTGATTTTTACGTTGGGCCTGAACTCGAGTATTTCTATTTCAAATCTCCCGAGTCCCCCGAACCGCTCGACAAGGGTGGATACTTTGATGCGATGCCCCGTGATGAAGCTGTCGACATTCGCCGGGAGACGATTCTCGCTCTCGAGAAAGTAGGCATTCCGGTGGAGTATGCTCACCATGAAGTGGCCTGGAGTCAGCACGAAATTGACCTTCGATATCAGAAAGCGCTTCGGATGGCGGATGCCGTCATGACCCACCGTTTTGTGGTCAAAGAGATCGCTTATGCCCATGGAGTGTATGCGACGTTCATGCCGAAACCGTTGCAGGATCAGAACGGCAACGGAATGCACGTTCACCAGTCCCTTTTCAACGATGAAAAGAATGCCTTCTTCGACGCGGATGACAAGTGGTACCTTTCGGAAACGTGTCGGCAGTATATTGCGGGTCTGATGAAGCACGCGCCGGAGATCGCCATGGTCACCAATCCGACCGTCAACTCCTATAAGCGTCTTGTTCCCGGGTACGAGGCTCCTGTGTACGTCACCTGGGCGCTTCGAAACCGGTCGGACATGATTCGGGTTCCGTATTATAAGCCGGGCAAGGAAAAGGCCACGCGGATCGAATTCCGCTCTCCCGACCCGAGCGTCAACCCGTACCTCGCCTTCTCCGCGATGCTCGCTTCCGGGCTCTATGGAATCGAGAACAAGATGAAGGTCGATGCTCCGGTGGAGGAAAATGTCTACGAGATGCCTTCCCATATCCGTGCGGAACGGGGAATCAAGTCCCTCCCTGGAAACCTTCGTCATGCGATTGAATTGGCCGAGGGGAGTGAACTTCTGCGTACCGCGCTGGGGGATCACATCTTTACGAATCTCATCGCATCGAAGAAGATCGAGTGGGAGAAGTACCAGGCACAGGTAACGCCGTACGAAATCGAAACGTACTTGCCGGTTCTCTAGTCCAGGGAAAAGCAATCGAAACGGGCGGGCCCTGGCGGGTCCGTCCGTTTTTTTTATGGCGTTTCGGTGTAGTCGAAGTAGCCGATCAACATTTCGTCGAAGGTCTGTGGGCCGAAGCGGACGGTTGCATTTGGATCCGGGTTGGCTTCTGAATTATCGAAGTGGGCGATCGCGCGAATCTTCGTTCCGGGAGGGACGAGAAGGGGTTCTTCCAATTCGTAAGAGAGTTGCCAATTAAAATCATACTCGGGAACGTCTAGAAGGATCTCTTTTCCAACTCCCCACTCTGCAGGGGTATCGAGCTTTTTCGGTGCATCCTGACGTGCCGCTATACCGGTCAGGAGGGGGAGAATCATAAGTATCAGGGTCTGCTTCATCTCTTTCCTTTCTGATGGATAAGAATAGCAGAAAGTTCACCAGGGAAGACCAAAAGAGAGGGGAAAGGTTTCACCGAGCCTTGAAAGCGGTGGGGGGCACTGCTATTCTGGCCGACCGATGGGCATCCCCTCCTATACTTTTGTAAAGTCCAATCCTCGGCGATTAGGCGTTCGTCTTCCTAATTGGATGGGGGATGTGATCATGGTTACCCCGACTCTCCGGGCCCTCCGTCATGCCTTTCCAGAAGCGAAGATGGTCCTCTGGGGTAAACCAGGAATGAAAGATCTTGTAGAAGGGGCTTCCTGGTGCGATGACTACATTTCAGAGCCTCCCGGGGAGTCCCTCGATGCGATTCTTCTCTTACGGCGCTATTTTCGCTCTGCGTGGGAAGCGTGGAGGGCGGGTATTCCGCTGCGTGCTGGTTTTAGCGGGGATTTTCGGGGCGGATTATTAACGCATGCTGTCCCGTCGATCGCAGGGCATCGCTCTCGACACCCTTATTCATGGATGACCTATCAGCGTCGGCTGATGGAGGGGCTCGGGATTCCTATTCTCGACCTCCAGATGGAACTGCCTCTCGATTCCGGTTGCGAATCGCGGGTAGAAGCTTTGTTATCGGAAAAGGGGCTCGATCCGGAGAAACCGCTTGTTTGTCTCAATCCTGGCGCAGGATTTGGACCTTCCAAGCGATGGCCGGAAGAGTATTTTGCTCGTGCAGGAGATTCCCTGGCAGACAAACTCGGTGGGGAAGTCTTTATTCTGGCGGGTCCAGGGGAAGAGGCCGAAGGAGAGTCGATTCAGCAGAGTATGAGCTCCCGGGCGGTTCTTTTCGGACCCGAAGAGGGGAATCTGGTGATGATGAAATCCCTGATTCGGCGGGCTTCCGTTATGCTCTCGAATGATTCTGGGCCGCGGCATATCGGGGCCTGCTTTGATATTCCCACAGTGGTTATGGTGGGGCCATTTCACCCAAATATCTCTGAAAACTACCATAAACGAACCTCTATGATGTATGAAGGGGTCGATTGCAGTCCTTGCCATCTGAGAAATTGTCCCGTTGATCATCGCTGTATGACCCGGATTACGCCTGAAAAGGTGGTGAAAGAGGCTCTGAGGTTGGTGGAAGAGAAGGGCGAGCCTGTCAGGTCGGGTGTATGACTGACAGGCTGGCGGTCTGCCAGAGGGGTTGCTGCGACAGGGCTTTTTTCGCGCTTATAAGCCCTTGACTTTTAGTGTGTTATAGGGTATCTCTCTTCCTCCTTTGGCATGGACTTTGCTTAGTCATTTCCGTCCATATTCTTAAAACTTTACCATTTTATGGAGGTTCTCTCATGGGGCTCAAGCCTCTTCGCGACAAAGTCGTCATTGAAAGAAGTGCAGCGGAAGAAAAAACTGCTGGTGGAATCGTTCTTCCTGATACGGCCAAAGACAAGCCGAAGCAGGGGAAAGTTGTTTCTGTTGGAACCGGCCGGGTGCTCGAGAATGGCGATATCACGCCCCTCGAAGTCATCAAGGGTGACCGGGTTCTTTTCGGTGCGTATGCCGGAAACGAAGTGAAACTGGCTGGAAAAGACTATCTCGTTATGAGTGAGTCTGAAATTCTTGCTGTAATTGACAAGTAATTAAAAAGGAGAAGCTGAATAATGGCTGCCAAGAAGATTTCATTTGATCAGGAAGCCCGTGAGTCCATCCGTCGGGGTGTGAAACAACTCGCGAAGGCTGTCAAGGTTACCCTCGGACCACGTGGTCGTACGGTTCTGCTCGAGAAAAAGTGGGGAGCTCCCACGGTTACTTCCGATGGTGTCACCGTCGCGAAGGAAATCGAGCTGAAAGAGCCCTATGAGAACATGGGTGCCCAGATGGTAAAGGAAGTCGCCTCCAAGACGAATGACGTCGCAGGGGACGGAACGACGACCGCTACGGTTCTCGCCGAAGCCATCTACGAGGAAGGCCTCAAGAACGTCACCGCAGGTGCCAACCCGATCGCGCTTCGTCGTGGTATCGAGAAGGCCGTTGACGCGATTTGTGACGAACTGAAGAAGACCTCCAAGCCGATCAAGGGCAAGGATGACATTCAGCATGTCGGAACGATTGCGGCCGGTGGCGATGCGAAGATCGGAAAGATGCTCGCGGATGCCATGGACAAGGTCGGAAAAGATGGCGTGATCACGGTTGAAGAAGGCAAGGGCCTCGAGACCAACGTTGAGTGGGTTGAAGGAATGCAGTTCGACAAGGGCTACGTATCTCCCTACTTCGTGAC
>PVBE012065383.1_pt1 | contig 17967 bp, 23 predicted proteins | sample 1631181 | NCBI WGS metagenome assembly PVBE01 (sample SAMN08397723, study PRJNA350692) | Marine metagenome, whole genome shotgun sequencing project. | isolation source: water | place: Pacific Ocean | collected 2012-04
AAGCCCGCCGAGGAAAAAAAGGCAGAGCCCGCTGTCGAGGCGAAGCCCGTCGAGGCGAAGCCCGTCGAGGCGAAGCCCGTCGAGGCGAAGCCCGCTGAGGCGAAGCCCGCTGAGGCGAAGCCCGCTGAGGCGAAGCCCGCTGAGGCGAAGCCCGCTGAGGCGAAGCCCGCTGCCAAGCCCGCCGAGGAGAAGAAGGAGTCTTTGGACACCCTCTCTGCCGAGGAGGACGAAAAGCAGAGGATCGACCCCAAGGAGCTCAAGGCCCAGAAGGCGGCCAAGGCCGCCGGCGGCGCCCCGAAGAAGGGCCAGAAGCAGCAAGCCAGAAAGGGCAAGAAGGGCAAGAAGGGCAAGAAAGCCAAGGTCGAACCCTTTGTCAAGCGCACCGCGCCTCCGCGGCTCAAGACCAAGTGGGTCAACGAGATCGTGCCGGCGATGATGAAGGAGTTCGGGTACAAGTCCAACATGGCGGTGCCGAGGCTGGTCAAGATCACCCTCAACATGGGCCTGGGCGAAGCCCTGCTCAACGCCAAGCTGCTGGACGCCGCCGAGGAAGAGCTGAGGGTCATCGCCGGTCAGAAGCCAGTGATCACCAAGGCTCGCAAGTCCATCGCGACCTACAAGCTGCGCCAGGGCCAGAAGATCGGCTGCATGGTGACGCTGCGCCGCGAGCGGATGTACGAGTTCTTCGACAGGCTTGTTTCCCTGGCGCTCCCGCGTACCCGCGACTTCAAGGGCATCTCGTCCAAGTCGTTCGACGGCCGCGGCAATTTCTCCCTCGGCATCAGGGAGCAGATCATTTTCCCCGAGATCGACTACGACAAGATCGAGAAGATCATGGGGCTGAATATCACCATCGTGACCACCGCCAATACGGACGAGGAGGGCAGATCCCTTCTCAAGAAACTTGGCATGCCCCTGCGTTCTGTTCACAAGAGCCAGGATCAGGAAGGCAACTAGGAGAAGAGATGGCCAAGACGTGTGACATGGTACCGCGGAAGCTACGCTTCAAAGTGCGGTATCGAAATCGCTGTCCTCTCTGCGGCAGACCGAGAGGGTACATGCGCAAGTTCAATATGTGTCGTATCTGTTTTCGAAACCTGGCACTCAGGGGAGAGATTCCCGGAGTAGTCAAGGCGAGTTGGTAGCATTTTCGCAATTTGTGGGGCGAATAAAGATGAGTATGACCGATCCCATCAGTGATATGCTGACCAGAATCCGCAACGGAATCATGTCCCGCAAGGCGCGGGTGCAGGTGCCGGCATCGCGGCTGAAGCAGCACATCGCAGAGATCCTCAAGGACGAAGGATTTATCATCAACTACCGGCAGGTATCAGGGGCGGGAGCCCATCCGGTGTTGGAGATTGATCTCAAATGGACCCAGGACAATCGCAGCGCCATATTGGGCTTGAAGCGTATTTCAAGACCAGGCCAGCGACGGTATGTGGGTAAAGCGCAAATTCCCCGGGTACGGGGAGGGCAGGGAATCGCGATCCTCACCACTTCCAAGGGAGTGATGAGCGACCGCAACGCGCGCAGCAACGCTGTGGGCGGCGAGGTTCTCTGCGAGGTCTGGTAACACCTTCGACTTGAGGTCTGCCGTGTCTGATAACGGAAAAAAACCTGAGGCGACGCCGAAGCAAAAGGCCAAGGTGTCTCGTATAGGCAAACAACCCATTGTGATCCCGAAAGGGACCACTGTGGCCATCACCAAGCGTGAGGCCAAGGTCAAGGGGCCCAAGGGAGAGCTGAATCGCAGCCTCCCCCCCATGGTCGACGCCGCGGTTGAGGGTGACAAGATCGTCGTGACCCAGGTGGCCAAGGGCCGCCGCGCGCGGGCCATGCACGGCCTTGCCCGGAGCCTGCTGGCCAACATGGTCATCGGCGTGAGCACTGGCTTCACGCGGACCCTGGAGGTCAACGGCGTGGGCTACCGTGCCGAGGCCAAGGGCAGGTCGCTTCACCTGGGGCTGGGCTACTCCCACCCGATCGAGATCCTCCTGCCTGACAAGGTGGAGGCCAAGGTGGAGAAGAACCACATCGTCCTGTCGGGCATCGACAAGGAAGTTGTGGGGCAGATCGCGGCCATCATCCGCGATCAGCGCCCGCCCGAGCCCTACAAGGGTAAGGGAGTGAAGTACATCGAGGAGCAGATCCGCCGCAAGGTGGGCAAGGCAGGCGTGGGCTAGTCGCCGGCGCTTCGGAGTAACTAATGGCTAATACAAGCTTCAGGCCAGAATGAGGCGTAAGACGAGGATCCGGCAACGCCTGCGCGGCACGCCGGACCGGCCGCGGCTGTCGATTTTTCGCAGCAACCGCCACATTTACGCCCAGGTTATTGACGACGAGAACAATAAGGTTCTGGCCCACGCTGGCACCGTCGGCAAGGCGGCAAGCGATGGGCTCGAAGACAAGAAGAAGTCCGAGGTGGCGACGGTGATCGGTACGCGGTTGGGTGAGAAGTGCAAGACCCAGGGCGTGCAGAAGGTCATCTTCGACCGCAACGGGTTCAGGTATCACGGTCGCGTCAAAGCGCTGGCCGAGGCGGCTCGCAAGACGGGCCTCGTTTTTTAGCGGTGATGAACTAGGAGCAACAAGTGGACGTCAACCTAGAAGAAATCGGTGAGCTCATCGATCGGGTGGTCTACATCAACCGAGTGGCCAAGGTGGTCAAGGGCGGCCGCCGCTTCAGCTTTAGCGCGCTGGTCGTCGTCGGCGACGGCAACGGCTGGGTAGGTGCTGCACTCGGTAAGGCCAACGAGGTTCCCGAAGCGATTCGCAAGGGGAACGAGAAGGCCAAGAAGAACATCTTCAGGATTCCGCTGCAGGGGACTACCATCCCTCACGCCATTCTCGGCGTGGTCGGCGCGGGTCGAGTGATGCTCAGGCCGGCGAGCCCTGGAACCGGGGTCATCGCAGGTGGCCCAGTGCGCGCGGTCATGGATGTGGCCGGTGTTCAGGATATCCTGACCAAGTGCATCGGGACCAACAACCCTCATAACGTTATCCACGCCACGGTCAGCGCCCTCAAGCAGCTGCGCAGCCCCGAAGAGGCTGCCAAGGTCAGGGGCATCGACGTGGCTCGCATGATGGAGTAGGTCATGGCTGGGCTTATTCGAGTTACCCAGGTCCGCTCCGGCATCGGCCGGCAGCCGAAGCAGCGCGCGACGCTGCGCGGTCTAGGCCTGACGCGTATGCACAAGTCGGTGGAGCTCGAGGACACGCCCGCGATCCGCGGGATGATCCTCAAGGTCCAGCACCTGGTCAAGATCGAGCCGGGTACCGGCTCGGCGGAGTAATTTCGCTCCGCGGGTTCCTCCGGGGCCATTGCGGAGTGAAGGCGAAAATTAGCGCAATACAGGATTCATCATGGGTACTACGCTATCAAATCTATCTCCCCCTCCCGGGGCCAAGCACAAGCGCAAGCGCTTGGGCCGCGGCCCTGGCAGCGGGCAGGGCACCACGGCGGGCAAGGGCCAGAAGGGCCAGAAAGCGCGCAGCGGCGGCGGCGTCCGCCCCTACTTCGAGGGCGGTCAGATGCCGCTCCAGCGTCGGCTCCCCAAGCGCGGGTTCAAGAACCCGTTTCGCGTGGAGTACGACCCGATCAACGTCGGCCGACTGGCCGAGGCGTTCGCCGCGGGCGACACAGTGGATCTCAGCGCGTTGCTGGACAAGGGCATGGTCCCGCGTAAGTGCAAGCGCTTCAAGATCCTGGGCGGCGGCGAGCTGAGCATGGCCTTGACCATCAAGGCCCACGGCTTCTCCAAGGTTGCCAAGGACAAGATCCTGGCTGCCGGCGGCACCGCAGAGGTTGTCGAGGTGGCGAAGAAGGCTTCGAAGAAGAGCGAAGCAGACACTGACTCACTAGGCGGCAAGTAGCTTCCGGAGCACCAAATGGCCAAGGGGTTTAGCGGCATAGCCAAAATCCCGGAATTGCGCAAGCGTCTCCTCTTTACGCTGGGGATGCTCGCCATTTACCGGGTTCTGGTCTTCGTCACCATACCGGGTGTGAACCGGTCGGTGATGCAGGAGATCATGAAGGGAGCCTCCGGCACCTTCCTGGGCATGTTCAACATGTTCTCGGGCGGCGCCCTGTCACAGCTCTCCATCATCGCCCTGGGCATCATGCCCTATATCTCCTCCTCCATTATCTTCCAGCTCCTGACGGTGGTGGTACCCACGTTGGAGCGACTGCAGAAGGAGGGGGAGGCGGGCCGTAAGAAGATCAACCAGTACACGCGGTACGGCACGATCCTCCTGGCCGTCGTCCAGGGGTATTTCATCGCGGTCTGGGCCGAGGGCGCCTCCAGCGCCGACCTCAGGTCGTCCATGGAGGTGGTGATCAACCCGGGCTGGTCCTTCCGCCTGATGACGATCCTCACCCTCGCCACCGGTACGGCCTTCGTCATGTGGCTCGGCGAGCAGATCACCGAGCGGGGCGTGGGCAACGGCATCTCCCTCATCATCTTCGCCGGCATCGTCGCTGACATGCCGGACGGCATCATTCGTCTCTACCGCAAGGCCTCCAGCGGCGAGCTGGGCGCCTTCAACCTGGCCCTCATCGGAGCGGCCGTGATCCTCGTCGTGGCCTTCATCGTCTTCTTTGAACGAGGCCAACGCAGGATCCCTGTGCAATACGCCAAGCGCGTGGTCGGTCGCAAGATGTACGGCGGCCAGAGCACGCACCTGCCGTTGAAGGTCAACAGCGCGGGCGTCATCCCGCCCATCTTCGCCTCCTCCATCCTGATGTTCCCGGCGCAGGTCGCCCAGATGCTCAACGTCAAATGGCTGGACACTGTGCGCGACGCGCTGCAGCCCGGCGACTGGCGCTACAACACAATCTACGTCGGCCTGATCGTCTTCTTCTGCTACTTCTACACGGCGGTGACTTTCAACCCGGTGGACGTGGCTGACAACCTGAAGAAGCAGGGTGGGTTCATCCCCGGCATCCGCCCGGGCAAGAAGACTGCGGAGTTCATCGACAAGGTGCTGACCCGCATCACCTTCGGTGGCGCGTGCTACGTCTCCTTTGTCTGCGTGCTGCCGACGCTGCTGATGACGCATATGAAGGTGCCGTTCTACTTCGGCGGCACCGGCCTGATGATCGTCGTGGGCGTCGCCCTGGACACGGTACAGCAGATCGAGTCTCACCTGCTGACCCGTCACTACGAGGGCTTCACCGGACCGAAGGGACCGCGGATCAGGGGGCGGCGCCGCTAGCGCTGAACGATTCATGGGCATCATCTATAAATCCTCCGCTGAGATCGAGAAGATGCGCGCCGCCAACCAGGTGGTGTGCGAGGTCCTCGATGAGCTGGAGCAGATGATCGAGCCCGGCGTGGACACCGGTCAGCTCGAGGAGCGGGCGAAGTCCAAGGTCGAGGAGCACGGCGTCAAGCCGGCCTTCCTCGGCTACGGCAACCCCCCGTTCCCGGCCATGACCTGCATCTCCATCAACGAGGAGGTGGTGCACGGCATCCCAAGCCGGCAGCGCATGCTGCAGGAGGGGGACATCGTCTCCATCGACTTTGGCGTGGACAAGGACGGCTACTTCGGCGACTCGGCGCGCACCATCGCGGTGGGCAAGATCGCGCCCGACGCGAAGAAGCTGATGGACGTGACCCGGCAGTCTCTTGACCGGGCCATCGAGCAGTGCGTGGAGGGGAACCGCCTGCGGGACGTTAGCCGTGCGGTGCAGGAGCACGTGGAAAAGAACGGGTTCTCGGTGGTCCGCGACTTCGTCGGCCACGGCATCGGCCGCAACATGCACGAGGACCCGCGAGTACCCAATTTCGTTACCCGGGGGCGTAACCCGCGGCTGCGCGAGGGAATGGTGTTGGCCATCGAGCCGATGGTCAACCTCGGCGTAGCGGGGATCGTCATCGATTCCCGTGACCACTGGACAGCGCGCACCAAGGATGGCAAGCTCTCGGCCCATTTTGAACATTCGGTGGCCATTACCAACAATGGTCCATCGGTGCTTAGCAGGAAGCAGTAGGAGGCGGAAATGAAAGTAAGAGCCTCAGTAAAAAAGATTTGCGACAAGTGCAAAGTCATCAAGCGCAAAGGTGTTGTGCGGGTGATTTGTGACAACCCCAGGCACAAACAGCGCCAGGGCTAGAGAGGGAGTTAATTCATGGCACGTATCGCAGGAATCGACTTGCCCCGTAATAAGCGGGTCGATATCGCGTTGACGAGCATTTACGGCATTGGCCGGCAGCGCAGTACACAGATTCTGGACCGCGCCGACGTGGCCGGCGGTATCCGCACGGACGACCTCTCAGAGGAACAGGTGCGGCGTATCCGGCAGGTCATTGAGGCAGGGTACAAGGTCGAGGGCGACCTGCGCCGTGAAGTGAACATGAACATCAAGCGGCTGATGGATCTCAACTGCTACCGTGGCATCCGTCACAAGCGCGGTCTCCCTGTGAGGGGGCAGCGTTCTCACACCAACGCCAGGACCCGCAAGGGGCCGCGGCGTGGCGTGATGGCCAAGAAGAAAAAGAAGTAGCGGGGATACGAAGATGGCGAATCCGAAAAAGGGATCGAAGCGCAAGCTCAAGAAGAACATCAAAAGTGGCATCGTGCACATCACGTCCACTTTTAACAACACGACCGTGACCATCACGGACGTGTCCGGCAACGTGATCGCATGGTCCACGTCGGGTGTGCGCGGCTTCAAGGGATCCCGCAAGAGTACCCCGTTCGCGGCCCAGCTCGCGGCTGAGGACGCTGCACGCAAGGCCCAGGAGCATGGCATGCGGAACGTGGCGGTCTACGTCAAGGGGCCGGGCGCCGGGCGTGAGTCTGCGCTGCGGTCGCTGCAGTCGGCGGGCTTCTCCATCAGCCTGATCCGCGACGTGACGCCCATCCCGCACAACGGATGCCGTCCGCCCAAGCGGCGCAGGGTCTGACCTGCACCGAAACATGAGCAAATTGCTTTAGACGTATTTGATATAGGAGGATATCGGTGGCTCGTTACACAGGTCCTGTCTGTCGGCTTTGCCGGCGCGAGGACATGAAGCTGTTCCTCAAAGGGGACCGCTGTTACACCGACAAGTGCAGCTACGAACGTCGTGCCTACCCGCCTGGCCAGCATGGTCAGCGGCGTGGCCGCAAGCGGTCCGACTACGGCGAGCAGCTGCGTGAAAAACAGAAAGTGCGCCGGATGTACTGCCTCCTGGAGAAGCAGTTCAAGGGCTACTACCAGATGGCCAACCGCATGAAGGGCGTCACGGGTGAGAACCTGCTACGGCTCCTGGAGCGCCGGCTGGACAACCTGGTCTACCGCTTCGGATTCGCGTCCACCCACCAGGAGGCGAGGCAGCTCGTGCTGCACCGCCACTTTTTGATCAACGGAAAGATCTGCAACATCCCCTCGCGGATGCTGCGGCCCGGAGACGTGGTGGAGGTCAAGGAGCGGAGCCGCAAGATCGCCAAGATCACCGAGGCCCTCGGCGCGGTGGATCGGCGCGGTATCCCCTCGTGGCTGGAGGTTGACAAAGAGGCCTTCAAGGGGACCCTCAAGGGCATGCCACTCCGCGAGGAGATGACCATGCCCATCAGGGAGCAGCTGATCGTGGAGCTGTACTCCAAGTAATTCAGAGGGTGTCCGCGGTGGACACCTCGGAAAAGGGAGACGCATGGATAGCACGAACGAGACGGGCAAGACCCAGAACCCGGTTGTTGCCAAGAACTGGCGGGATCTCATCCGCCCAAGGTCCCTGGAGAAGGAGACAGACTCCGAGACCGGTGCCTATGGCAAGTTCACCTGCGAGCCGCTGGAGCGTGGCTTCGGCATCACCCTCGGCAATTGCCTGAGGAGGGTGCTGCTGTCGTCGCTCCAGGGTGCCGCCATCACCGCCGTGAGAATCGACGGCGCACTGCACGAGTTCACCACGCTTCCTGGCGTGGTGGAGGACGTGACCGACATCGTGCTTAACCTCAAGGAGGTCCTGATCCGTATGGAGGAGACGGGCACCAAGGAGGTCCGCATCGACAAGAAGGGAGCGGGGCCCGTGACCGCGGGCGACATCCTCGCTCCCACCGGTATCACCATCCTCAACCCCGACCACCATATCGCCACCCTCACCGGTGAGGGTAAGCTGGGCATGGGTCTCACCATCCAGCTCGGGCGCGGCTATGTGCCGGCCGAGCGGAACAAGGACGAGAACATGTCGGTGGACACGGTCCCCATCGACGCCCTCTTCTCACCAGTGAAGAAGGTGAACTTCCGGGTGACCAATGCTCGCGTCGGGCAGCAGACTGACTTCGACAAGCTGACCCTGGAGATCTGGACCGACGGCAGCGTGACCGCAGAGGACGCGCTGGCCTTCGCCGCCAAGATCCTCAAGGAGCAGCTGACCATCTTCATCAACTTCGAGGAGCTTCCGGAGCCGGAAGAGGACACCGAGGCCGATGAGGAGCAGCGGCTCTTCAACGACAACCTCAACAGGTCGGTGGACGAGCTCGAGCTCTCCGTGCGCAGCGCCAACTGTCTGCACAACGCCAACATCAAGCTCATCGGTCAGCTGGTACAGAAGACTGAGGCGGAGATGCTCAAGACCAAGAACTTTGGCCGCAAGTCGCTCAAGGAGATCAAGGAGATCCTTGCCACGATGAATCTCAGCCTCGGTATGAAGCTGGACACCTGGCAAGACCCGACCCTCACCGCCCAGGAGGGCGAGGGCGACAAGGACGTCAAGCTGACCTGACGGGCGACCGTCACGTTAATACATAGGTAGTTAGCCATGAGACATCGTAAGGCAAGGACACAGCTGGGACGCACGTCGAGTCACCGACGCGCCATGATCAGCAACATGCTCATCGCTCTGGTAGAGCACGGGCGGATCAAGACCACGGAGCGCAAGGCGCGTGAGCTGCGCAGCGCCGCCGAAAAGGTCGTGACCCGGGCCACCTCTTTGGGCGACATCCTGCTTCAGGACGAAGACTCCCTCAGCAAGGACGACGCCGCGCAGAGGGTGCACGCCATCAGGATGGCGTTGCGCACCCTGCGTGACCGCGACAGCGTGCTCCGCCTCTTCGAGGACATCGCGCCGCGATACCTCGGTCGGCCGGGCGGCTACACCCGCACGCTCAAGCTCGGGGCCCGCCGGGGCGACAACGCGCCCATGGTCATCCTCGAGTTCGTCGACGCGGACATGCCCGAGAAGGAAGGCCAGACCGATGAAGAGACGAAGAAGGGTTTCTTCGATCGCTTCCGCCGCAAAAAAGCCTAGGGATTGACCGGGGCCACGCCCCCTCTCTCTTGTTTTCTCCCCTCCCTCCCTTTATTCTTCCTGCCAGTTGTATCAGGTTAGTAAAGTAACCACAGGAAAGGTATGTCCATGATGTTTCGCAATCAGCTTATCTTAATTTTTTCGCTGACCCTGGTGCTCTCCGCGGGCTGCCGCGGCGACGACGACGACAAGGACTCCGGAACGGCCGGGGACTCCACCGTGTCGACCAATGACGGCGGCGCCCAGGACGCGGGGGCTGGCGCCGAGACCACGATCGCCAAGATCATGAGCGGTTCGGTGGCCAAGGGGAAGAAGGTGTTGATCAAGAGCGTGGTGGTCACCGCGGTGGACGGCTCCGGCACCTACAAGGGCGACGTCCTCGTCCAGGACAGCAAGGGCGGCAAGAACAGTGGCATCAAGCTCTACCGGCCCCAGCGCGCCGACGGCAAGAAGGTCAGCGAGCTCAAGGTGGGCGACGTGGTCAACGTGGAGGGCATCGTCAAGTACTGGCACCCCAAGGCGGGTGAGTTTGACGACAAAAAGTGCAAGAACAAGAAGCACGTCAAGGAGCTGGACAAGGCGACCGTGACCTACGTCAAGGCCGGCACCGAGCCCACGCCCGTGACCGTGACAGCCAAGGATATGCTCGACTGCAAGGTGGCCCAGTCCTACGAGCACGTGCTCGTTACCCTGAAAAAGTCCACCGTGCTCAAGTCCGAAAAGCCCGCCGGCAAGACCTACAACGAGGTGGTGGTCTCCGGCGGCGCCGAGATCGGCGACGACCTCTACCCCACCGAGTCGCTGAAGAAGGACGGCTGCTACACCTTCACCGGAATCCTGACCTACTTCTACGGCTACCGTCTGCACGTGCGGAGCAAGGCCGACATGAAGACCGACACCGGCTGCCCCAAGACCAAGGTCCTGACGATCAAGGACATTCAAGACACCAAGAGCGCCAACCACCCGGCCAAGGACAGCCTGGTCAAGATCGTCGGCGTGGTCACCGCCGTGGACACCACGGTGAGCACCAGCGGCTACCTCAAGGGATTCTGGATTCAGGACGAGACGGCCACCGGCCCGTACAACGGTATCTACATCTACGGCTACTCCTGGAAGGCCACCGACGCCGCGGCCAAGAAGCCAGTTATCGGCGACAAGGTGGAGGTCACCGGGACCTTCAAGGAATATTACGACCTGACCGAGATCGACAAGGCCTCCATGGTCAAGAAGGGCACCGCCACCAAGCCCATCACGCCGGTGAAGGTCAAGGTCGCCGACATCAAGACCAAGGGCAAGGACGCCGAGGCCTACGAAGGGATGCTGGTCGAGGTGGAGAGCATCACCGTGGGCGACGCGGTGAAGACCTCCGGCACGACCCCCACCGTCGTGGGGTTCAAGGACAAGACGTCGGGCCTGATCGTCGACAACATGGTCTATGACTTCCTCAAGCCCACGGCCCCGGCCAAAGACACGGTCTACAAGTCCGTGATCGGCGTCATGGGTTTCAACTTCAAGGAGCGCAGGCTCTATCCTCGCAGCGCGGCGGATCTCAAGAAGTAGGCACCGCACTCCAAGCTCAAGGACTCCCCATGAAGACATGTGCAGCCTGCCGTAAGGAGGTCCTCGATGAGGCGAACTTCTGCGGCTGGTGCGGTTTTCGCCTGACGCCCATCTCCTCCTCCGACCTGGACACCCTGACCAAGGAGATCCAACCCATCGAGGAGGTGAACCCGATCTTGCTGACCAAGATGAAGGCGGTCCAGGGCAAGGGCGAGGAGGCGTGGCGCAAACGGCAGAAGACCAAGGAGCGGGAGGGCGCGAGCCCCGAAGAGCAGGCCGCGCCGCCGCCGAGGCTGGAGGTGGTGGACGAGGGGATCCGTGCGCGGCGGCCGTCGGAGCCGGTCCAGTTGGTGCCGCCGCCGGTGCCGGCAGACGCGGTGGAGCCCGCCGAGACGGTGGAGCCGCCCACAATCGTCCTCGACCGCCCCAAGACCAAGCCGCCCGTGGCCAGGCAGGAGAGCCCCGAGGAGGTGGCGGTGGCGCCCACCATCCAGCATCCTGCCATGCTCCAGCCGGACGAGCCGCCAGACTACCCGCCCTCCCTGGAGTCCGGGGCGTACCCACAGCCCAAACCCCCGCCGGTGCCGGCTGATGCGCGGGTGCCGCCGCAGACCGAGCCGCCGGTGCGTATGCCCACGGTCACACCGCCGGCGCCCCGCACGCGGCAGCCCACGCCGCAGCCGGTCCGTCCTCCGCCGCCCACGCCGCTGCCGGAGAATGCTCCCCAGCCCACGCCGGAAGCCGCCGAAGACAACGAGCGCGAGTGCAAGCGTTTCCCGCTGAAGGTGGAGGTGGGGTACGCCTCGGAGCACAACTTCTACACCGGCTTCATGGAGAACCTCAGCAGCGGCGGGCTGTTCGTGGCCACCCATAACCCGGCTGATCTCGGTGACGTCATCGAGGTGACCTTCACCGTGCCGGCCCTGCGGCGCAACTGCACGGCCATGTGCCTCGTGCAGTGGACGCGGGCCTATGATTCGAGCATGCCGGACATGATCCCGGGCATGGGGCTGAAGTTCGTCAAGCTGGACGCCGACGCCCGCGCCGCCGTGGAGATGTTCATCAAGCACCGCGAGCCGATCTTTTACGAGTAGGCGCCGCCCCGGCGCCGGGGGTGTGGTATGGAGTTAGCATTGTTGGCCCCGGACGTAACCACCGGGGCGCTGTCCACGGGCTACGGCTGGTCGTTGCTCAAGATCCTCGTGTCTCTCGTCATCGTCTGCGGCGCGGCCTACGGCCTGCTGCTGCTGGTACGGCGCCTGATGCCGGGGACCACTTCCCGCGGTTGCATGCGAATCATCGACCGCTGCCCGCTGTCCGCTCGCCAGCAGCTGTGGCTGGTGGAGGTCACCGGGCGGTACTTTTTGGTGGGCGCCACGGACACCACGCTGACCCGCCTGGCCGAGCTCGACCCCGCGGACATTCCGCCCGAGGAGGACGGGATGAAGCCCCGCAGCTTTGCCGAGCTGCTGCGGGGGAAGGAGAAGCCTGACTCATGAGGTGGTCGCTCTCAGGGCTGCTGTGCGCGGGCTTGCTCTTGATGCCGGCGCTGGTGCACGCGGGTGATGGCGACGGCGGCGGCGGCAGGCCACTGTCGGTGCTGCTGCTGCTGGCCGCGCTGTCGCTGGTGCCGCTGGTGCTGGTGATGATCACCTCCTACGCCAAGGTGGCGGTGGTGCTGCACATCCTGCGCGCCGCGCTCAACACCAGCAACGTGCCGCCCACGTCTGTGGTCACCGGCCTGGCGGTCATCCTCACCGCGTACATCATGACCCCCACCGGCCTCGAGGTGTACAAACAGGTGCAGCCGGTCATGGAGCAGGGCAAGGGGCAGGGGCTCCTCACCGCCAGCGCGGCCAGCGCCATGTACCGCGTCGCGGAGCGGGCCCGGGAGCCGCTGAGGACATTCTTGACGAAGCACAGCAACGCCCGGGACGTGAAGCTCTTCCACGGCCTGGCCCGTCGGGGCCTGCCCGGGGCGCAGCAGGCCGCGGTCAAGGCCAGCGATCTGATGGTGCTGATCCCGGCCTTCGTCATCGGCCAGCTGAAGTCAGCCTTCGAGATCGGGTTTCTACTGTTCATCCCCTTTTTGATCATCGATCTGGTGGTGTCCAACATCCTGCTCTCCCTCGGCATGCACATGCTCACACCGACCACGGTCTCGCTGCCGTTCAAGTTGCTGCTGTTCGTCATGGCCGACGGCTGGTACCTGCTGGCAAAGGGGCTGGTGTTGTCATACTGATCCTGGAGATTGGAGTTGAGAGTTGAGAGCGCGTACAGGGTGGAGGCACGGACATGAGCGATAGCTATTATCTGCAGGTGGCGCAGGAGGGGTTGTACCTGGTGCTGCTGGTCAGCGCGCCGGCGGTGCTGGCCAGCCTGGCCGCGGGGCTGCTCACATCGGTAATGCAGACGGCCACCCAGCTCCAGGATCAGACCATCTCCGCGGTGCCGCGCATCGCCGCCGTCTTCGGGGCGCTGGCGCTGGCTGGCCCGTGGATCGGCGACCAGGTGCTCACCTTCACCCGGGTGTTGTACCAGGGGATTCCGCTGATCAAGTGACCCGCCCGTGACCGACTCCGTGTCCACGGAGGGGGTGGTGCTGCTGCTGGCCATTCTGGCTCGCGTGGCGCCGGCCATCTGGGTCTCACCCTTTCCCGGTGGGCGATTCGTCCCGGCGACGGTCAAGCTGGCGGTGAGCCTCATGCTGGCGGCGGTGCTCTACCCGGCGGTGGCGCCTGCCGCGGCCACGCTGGCCGGGCTCTCGGCTCAGGCGCTGGCGGCGGTGGTGCTCAAGGAGGCGCTGGTGGGCGCCGCGCTGGGGTTCGTGGTGGCCACGGCCTTCTGGGCCGCCGAGGCGGCGGGCTGGCTGGCGGACCGCGCCCGGGCCGGTGAGCAGGGCGCCGCGTCCCCCATGGCGAACCTGATGCTGCTGCTGACGGTGATCATCTTTGTCTCCCTGGGGGGACATCACATCTTCATCAGCGCCCTGGCCGGCTCCTACGCGGCCTTGCCCCTGGCGGCGTTCCCCACGCCCGCGGGCGTGGCCGGCTTCGCCATGCTGAGCATGCGCCTGACCGGCGATCTGCTGCTGGTGGCCCTGACCCTCGCAGCGCCGGTGCTGGCCACCCTCTGGCTGGCCGACCTCGCAATGGGCCTGGCCGGGCGCAGCGTGGCGGCCGGGCCCGGAGGGTTCTTCGTCACCATGCCGCTGCGGGCCGTGCTCGGCGTGCTGGTCATGGCCCTGGCGGTGGGGGTGCTGGGAGAGGTGGTGCCAGAGGTGTTGGAGCGGGGGTTGGCTCAGGTGGGGGTGGCGGCCGGGGAGCTGGGAAAATAGAAAATACAAAACAAGAAATTCAAAATTGAAAATGGGGCTACACACGACCATTGTCTTGATGCCCGGTCTGGACGGCACAGGGCAGCTATTCGATCCTTTGTTGGCCCGTCTGCCCGAGGGAGTCCAGGCTGAGGTCGTCGATTATCCGCGGGATCGCGTGCTGGACAACGAAGCCCTGGTGGCGCTGGTGGAGGAGCGCGTCCCCGCAGGGCAACCCCACGTCGTGGTGGCTGAATCGTTCTCGGGGCCCATCGCCCTGCAATACGTCCAACGGCGTCAGCGGGATGTGCAGGCTCTGGTGCTCAGTGCTTCGTTTCTGCGAAATCCTCTGCCAGCCCCGCTCCGAGCGTTGCCTCGCGCGGCAACCGCGGCGATGTTTGCCCTGCCGATGCCCGATCTGGCTGTGCGCACATTCCTCGTGGGCTTCGACGCTGGTGATGAACTATTGCGACGGGTGCAAACCGCAGTGGCCAGGGTAGAGGACGAAGTGCTGGCAGCCCGGGTGCGGTCTCTTGCTTCTTTGGATGTCACGGATATATGCGGCCGGTTGAAGACCCCGACGCTCTATCTGCTGGCAACGGACGACCAGCTGGTCGGCAACAGGGGAGCCGAACAGCTACAACAGGCGCTACCAAATTCGGAGATTCGGTCCATCGACGGGCCCCACTTGCTCCTGCAAACCCGACCTGGAGAAGCAATGGAAGCCATCGAGACGTTTCTCATGGCCAACATCTTCGAGTAGGCCCATTTTCAATTTTGAATTCCTTGTTCTTTATTTTTTATTTTCCACGGCCTAAGCAAAGTCACGGCTGCCTCCTCCACCCCCCCCGGGCACGTCAGCTTCACCAACCGCGACCGCACCGCCTCCGCCGGTACCCGCAACCGCGAGAGCTCGGCGCCGGCCCGGTGCACCATGATCAACGCCGGCGGCGGCGGGGCTGGCAGCGGCGCCTCCTTACTGCGCCACCGCGGGATGTGGTACCAGTAGAGGTGCCGATCCCGCACGTGCTGGGCCACCATCAGCGTCAACTGCTCTCCCTGGGTATCGCCGGCTGAGAGGATGTTGCTCACGCCGAGAGGACGGCGGGTGCCTTCCTGCTTTGCCATGGCCACGATGGCGCGGACCACGGGGCCGTATCGGCACTCGGGGTGGTAGGTGAACTCGCGCAGGGCGTCCAGCCGATTGGTGCCGGGCATCTCGAGGTTGCCCGTGGTGGGCCAGGTGTCGCTGTTGTAGTGCCACGGCGTGGTGTGCTGCTGGGCAACGTACAGCACGCCGCCGTAGGCGGTGGTCACCCAGAGCATCACCACCACCCGCCAGCGCCGCCGCACGCGGGTCAGCACCCACCACGCAGTGACCAGGCAGAGCACCGGGTACATCGGCTGGATGTAGCGCTCCTGCCGGTGCACCATCAACGTCATGAAGACGTAGACGCCCCAGAACAGACCGAGGAGCAGAAACTTCGCCGGCTGCTTTTTGGCGCGGTGGAGCAGGACCAGGCCGGGCAGGGCGAGCAGCACCAGCGGCAGGGGGAAGTTCATGGCGGTGTAGGCCGCCACCGCCAGCATCCCCTTGACCGACCAGGGCGAGATCGGCACGAAGGTCCAGTCGGGGTTCGGGTCCGGGATCTCGTTGCTCAGGTGCACCGCCAGGGTGTCGGTGGCAGACCTCAGGCCCACGCCGTGGCCCAGCCAGATGAGCCCCAGCACCGCGGCCGTGGCCAGCGCCAGGTGCAACAGCGCTCGTTTGCGGCGCGGCCCGTGCCGCAGCGCGCGGTAGAGGCTCAGCAGGCAGGGCACCGCCAGGTACAGCGCGTAGGTGAACTTGATCAACATCCCCGCCGCGGCCCACAACGCGAACAGCAGCGTGAACCACGGGTGATCGTAGTCCCGGGTGTACCACAGCAGCAGCAGCCCCACGGCGGCCATGCCCACCAGGGGGAAGTCGATGGTGAAGTACCACGAGGCGGCCACCAGGGCAGGGCAGAGGGTCGTGAGCAGGGCGGCCCAGAAGCCCACGCGCCACCCGCCCAGGAGCCTCCCCAGGCCGAAGACCCCCACCAGCAGCACTCCGTAGAACAGCAGGTTGACCAGCTGGGTGGTCCAGATGGACATGGTGCCGAAGATGGCCGCCGCGGGGAACGCCACGTGGTACACGCCGGGAGGCCAGTTGGCCAGGTTGTTCAGCTTCAGCACGCCCGGGTGCTCCACGAGGAACGGATCGGCCAGCTGCGCCGCGTCCAGCGTGTAGGCCCGGGTCAGCCGGTCCAGGTTGAGCAGGTGCGACAGGGAGTCGGCGAACCGCAGGTCAGAGGTCAGCGAAACGCCGCGCAGAGCCCAGAGCCGCGGCAGCAGCAGGGCAGCGAGGACCACCCCCGCGAGGATAGCGGCGCGTACCCTTGGTTTCTTCAGCAGCGCGAACATGGTGGCGGGTTCAGGGCCGCTCGTCAGAAGCCCATGCTGATCTTGATCGTGAAGCTGTCGTGGTAAACGTCCGCCGGCTCCACCTGCTCGTCGCCGGGGTGCCGGAAGACCACGTGCCTCCAGCCCATGGCCATGGAGACGAACCACAGGTCATGGACGAAAAAGTCGGCGCCGACCTCGAGGCCGATCTGATAAGCAAAGCTCCACATCTCCTGGTGGTAGATCTCCCAGCGCAGGGCGCCGAAGCAGAGCGACAGGTCGAAGAACGGGGTCACACGCCAGGGCCACTGCACGCCGGCGGTGATGGTCCCGCTGAGCAGGTAGTTGTCCCGCTCCGACGTGTCGCCGCCGAACTCCAGGCCGCCGCCGGCGCGGATCAGCTTGGAGACCGGGTAGAAATCCACGGTGACGTTGTCGTACCACGAGTCCCGTCCGGCCATGTCGGCCACGGAGAAGCCGCGGTAGCCCACGCGCAACGCGGCGCCGCGCTCTCGCTTGTCGAAGTAGCCGGCCTTCTGCTTCGGCAGCGGCTTGTGCAAGCCGGGCTCGTCCTGGGCGTGCTCGTCCGAATTCAGCTCCTGGGCCAGCCACTGATTGACCAGCTCATCGTCCTCGGCCCGGGCAGGGGAGGCCAGGCAAAGGAGGCTCATCACGACGGCCGCTCTGGCGCTCATGCTCATCCCCCGACCTTGGTGTCCAGCGACACGCCGCCGTCCTTCACGCCGCGGTCCGGCTTGCGCTCCGGCACCTCGGTGCCGTCATCCTCGGAGGCCGAGTAGCTGAGGATCAGATCCTGGGCGTCCTGCTCGCCGAGCGGATACAGGCCGATGAGAGCGAAGCGCACGACCTTGCCGTTGGCGTCGGTGAAGAAGGTGTTGCGGTAGTTGAAGCTGGCAGACCAGGCGTGCTTGGCGGAGAACAACTCGATGCCCTCGTCGCCGTCCAGGCTGTGGACGGTGGCGAGGTCCGTTGTCACGGTGTGCTTGTCCTTGAGCAGCTGAGCCTTGACCGCCTTGGCCGCCAGCTCCGGGGTCTTGGCGGCGCTGTAGCTGACCTCCAGGTGATAGGAGATGGAGTCGGAGTTGACCTCGTAGATGATGAACCCGTCCACCAGCATACGCACCAGCTGCCCCTTGCGGGGTGGCACCTGACGCCAGGGCGGCTGCATGTAATGAAAGTGGAACCCCTTGTCCTGGGCCTGCCACACCGACGCGCCGGGATAGAGAGCGTCGTTGCCGTTTATCTCGCAGCCGCTCAGAACAGCGGTCAGCGTAACGAGAGACAGGAAAAGAAGCTGTCGAGACATCAAGTCTAGAATATCTGGTTGGGCGCCCGAGGGCAGCTTAAATTTCGGCTTTACCCCGCCAGGATTCCGTAGGAATCCGCGGACCGAAATTTCGGCTTTACCCC